>Ga0190344_1000024_pt1 | contig 92836 bp, 81 predicted proteins | sample 48721323_MG_FD_161662 | JGI IMG/M metagenome (GOLD analysis project Ga0190344, IMG submission 161662) | Hydrothermal vent microbial mat bacterial communities from Southern Trench, Guaymas Basin, Mexico - 4872-13-2-3_MG | ecosystem: Environmental > Aquatic > Marine > Hydrothermal vents >... | reverse complement strand
ATTACCCCTCCCGATGAGAACTGGAACGGCAGTGAGACGATCACCTTCACGGCTCAGGATGAGGGAGGTTTACAGGCCGGCGATGCCGCGACCTTCACAGTCACCCCCGAGAACGACGATCCGGTGGTGGAGAATCCGTTACCTGATATATCGCTAAATGAATACTTTTATTCACATACCATTGACCTGACAGGAGTTTTTTCTGATCCGGATGTTGGAGATGAATTATTGCTTTCGGCCTATAGCGTTGATGAGGCAGTAGTGACGGCGAATGTTTCGGGAAACAATCTGGTTCTGTCAGAAAAGGGTCATGGTACCACCAGTATTGTTGTAACGGCAGATGACGGAGAAGCAAGTGTGAATGATATTTTTGATATTTCTGTGGATGAAGTGCTTCCTCCGGGATGGGATATTAATCCGCCCGATTATATCTATAGCGGACAGGTAACAGCGAAAGTATATATTGATGATTTGCCGGTTGATGCAGGATACCTGGGAGCATTTGTTAATGAAGAATGCCGGGGCATAGTGCAGGCAAGGTATTTTTCGCCTGCTGATTACTATGTGTTTGAGCTGTTGTTTTTTAGTAATGTCGAGTCAGGTGAGCAGGTGAGATTCCGGTATTTCGATCCTTCTGAGGATAAGACGTACAGTCTGGATGTTACCATGGAGTTTGTTTCTGATACGATAGCCGGTAATGCATTGAACCCGGTGATAATGAATAATTGTACGAATTTCAGTTTGTCTTTTACACCCGGGTGGAGCTGGTTTTCTTTAAATACAGTTCTGGATGATATGTCTGTTGGTCATATTCTTTCTTCCTGTGTTTCCAACGGAGACTTCATCAAGAACCAGGTAGGTTCTGCCACCTATTATGCCGCCTATGATCTGTGGTTTGGATCGCTCACTGTGCTGAATCCTTCCGAGCTTTACAAGGTGAAGTTACAGAACCCCTGCGGCATTGATTATTGCGGAGCACCTGTGGATGTAACCGCCACATCCATTGATTTGGTAACAGGATGGAACTGGGTCAGTTATTTACCCCTGGATTCTTTACCTATCAATACAGCTCTGTCATTGTATACGCCGACTGCTTTGGATTTTATTAAGAACCAGATTGAATCGGCTACCTATTATACAAGCTTCGGCTGGTTCGGAACCCTGACAGAAATGGCCCCCGGTGAAGGTTACATGATGAAAGTATCCAATCCGGGTGTGCTGGAATATCCTCAGGTCTCGGGTAAAAAAAGCACGGTAATTTCCATGGTTAAACCTCGGACAACGATAATAGATCCTTCCCTGTTTGAATACAACGGGAATATTACGACAAGAATACTGGTGGACGGAAAGCCGGGAGGTTCTGAAACAGATCTTTTGCTGGCCTATGTCGATGACCACTTGAGAGGCGTATCAGGTGGGCTCTGTTTTTACCCTCTCGATGGATATTTCTATCCGATTATGATTTACAGTAATATACAGGAAGGTGAAACAGTGAGGTTTGAATACTATGATTCACGGAGTGGGGTGGTATACAGTTGTCAGGAAACCATCGTCTTTCATAATGACATGATCGTGGGCAATGTATTCCAGCCCTTTGACCTGAATGTATCGACAGTACGCCCCCCTGATGATTTCAGTGAAAATCGCGGATTCAGGGTGTATCCGAATCCAATAAAAATGAATGATATATTGAATATTGAGTATCAGATTGCAAAGCCCGGTTATGTTCGTATAGAGGTTATTGACATGTACGGCAGACAGGTTGATATATTACTGGATCAGATTTTACCTGCCAGCAGTTATTCCCTGCAGTGGATGCCCGACCTTGAAAAAGGCGGGGTATATTTTATCAGGATGGAGTCTGTTGAGGGCCGGAAAATAAGGAAGGTGACCCTTATCCGATAATTCAGTGTACCAAACAATCAGAGAAAACCATGAAGAAGATTTACATAATTGCCTGGATGTTTATGTTGTGTCTTGCCTCGCGGGAAGGATACGCTCAACATGGATGGACCGTGAATCCTGCTGATTACAGCTACAACGGAACTGTCACCGCGGTGGTTTTTCTTGGCTCAACCGAAGTCTCCACCGGTACGCTTGGAGCATTTGTTGACGAAACCTGCCGGGGATATGTGGAGGGAATGTTGTTCGATCCCACCGGACGGACTGTTTTTGTTCTGACATGTTACAGCAATCAAACGACAGGTGAAACATTGAACTTCAAATACTATGATCCGGGAGAGAATAAGATTTACGAAATTGAGGAAACGCTGGAATTTACTTCCGACATGATTGTAGGAAATGCTGAAGAACCCCTTGAATTCCATTCTATTACGAATTACCCGCCGGTGGTGGATGATATTCCGGATCAGTCCGTTTTGGAAGGAGCGGCTTTTGCTACTGTCTACCTGGATGATTATGTGACGGATCCCGATCATACGGATGAAGAGATCACCTGGACGCATTCCGGTAATATCCAACTCACTGTTTCCATTGTGAACCGGGTAGCTGCCGTTGGTATTCCCGACGGGGACTGGAACGGAAGCGAAACCATTACCTTTACTGCGACCGATCCTTCCAGTGCTTCAGACAGCGATGCGGCCACTTTTTCCGTAACAGCGGTAAATGACCCGCCGGTTTTTACCATTGGCTCTGATCAAACGGTAGCGGAAGATGCCGGGATACAGACGGTTGCCGGTTGGGCTACGGGCATTGACGATGGTGATCCTGAAGTAAGTCAGACATTGAGCTTTGTTGTAAGCAATGATAATACGGGTCTGTTTTCAACACAACCCTCAGTATCTCCTGACGGCACCCTGAGTTATACCCCTGCTATGGATGCCTGGGGTTCGGCTACGGTTACAGTTATTCTGGAAGATGATGGTGGTACGGCCAACGGAGGGAGTGATACGAGTGATCCACAGACTTTTACGATTACGGTGACTGCTGTTAACGATGCACCAGTGACAGGTAACATACCGGATCAGACGGTAACTGAAGGAGAAAATTTTACCACCATACTTCTGGATGATTATGTAACGGATGTGGATAATGCCGATGAAGAGATAACCTGGTCCTATTCGGGGAACACCGATCTGTCGGTATCGATTGTTAACCGGGTAGCTACCGTTACTGTACCCGACGAAAACTGGAACGGGAGTAAGGCGATCACATTCACAGCCACTGACCCCGGAGGTCTAACGGACAGTGATGTGGCAACCTTTACGGTTACGGCGGAGAATGATCCGCCGGTAGTAAGCGGCATACCCGATCAGACCATTGCGGAAGGCGGAAGTTTTGCAACAATACAACTGGATAATTATGTCGCTGATGTGGATAATACCGATAGCCAGATGACCTGGACGTATTCGGGAAATACGGATCTGACGGTCAATATTGTCAATCGTGTAGCCACTATCGGAATACCTGATATATACTGGAACGGAAGCGAAACAATCACTTTTACAGCTACCGATCCGGGGGGGCTTTCTGACAGTGATGCGGCTACCTTCACAGTATCATCGGAAAATGATCCGCCGGTTGTTAGCGACATTCCTGACCAGGCCATTGAAGAAGGAGAAAATTTTTCTACCATCAGCCTGGATGAGTTTGTGGCCGATCCGGACCACGAAGATAGTGAGATTACCTGGACGTATTCCGGGAATGTGCAATTGACAGTTAGTATTGTAAACCGTGTGGCTACCGTTGGTATTCCTGATGAAAACTGGAACGGAGCCGAGACCATCACCTTTACAGCCACCGATCCGGGGAATCTTTCCAACAGTGATGCAGCTGTCTTTTCGGTGGCTGCCGTAAACGATGCTCCGGTTGTGGAGGATATTCCCGACCAGACCGTTCAGGAAGGACAAACTTTTGCATTGATCGTGCTGGATGATTATGTGTCGGATGCAGACCATTCCGACAGCCAGATTGCATGGGTTTACTCCGGGAATAGCGAGCTGACTGTGGACATAATTAACCGGGTAGCCAACATTGGAATTCCCGACGAGAACTGGTTTGGGAGTGAGACAATTACCTTTACAGCTACCGATCCCGGAGAATTGTCAGACAGTGATGCAGTTGTATTTTCGGTGACTGCCGTAAACGACGCTCCGGTGGTCAGCGGTATCCACGATCAAACGATTGCTGAAGGAGAATCGTTTGCCACTGTTTTACTGGACGAGTATGTAACGGATGTAGATCATACCGACAACGAGATGACCTGGTCAAATTCCGGTAATACAGATCTGACAGTTTCCATTGTTAACCGGGTGGCGACCGTTAGTGTTCCTGATGAGAACTGGTATGGAAGTGAGACGATTACTTTTACTGCCACAGATCCCGGGGGATTATCTGACAGTGATGCTGCGGCCTTTACGGTAACATCTGTTAATGATATTCCGAAAGCAGAAAATGTAAGTATTTCCGGTACTTTGAAAGTAGGGAATGTGCTGACCGGCAGTTACACATACTCTGATGTGGAGGGCGATCCGGAAGGCGCTTCCGTTTATAGCTGGTACAGGTCTGATAATGCATCCGGACTGAATGAAACACAGATTTCTGGTGCCGGTTCTCAGCAATACACACTTCTTCCTTCGGAAGAGGGAAAATACATCCGTTTTGCCGTTATCCCGGTGGCACAAACAGGGGCATCGCCGGGAGTGATCACCTATAGTTCCTATGAGGGTTCTGTACAAGCAGCTGCCCCAACAGCGGTAATTTCCGGTGATTATACCATTTGCGACGATGGTTCTTCCGTAAACCTGATGATTACTCTGACCGGGAATGCTCCCTGGGAAGTGGTTTATCAAAGGAACGGTACAGACGATGTTACTATTTCGGATATTTCTGAAAGTCCATATTTATTAGCAGTTACTGAGGAAGGAACCTATACGCTGGTTTCAGTTTCGGATAAATATTACGCATCGGGAAGTACTTCGGGCAGTGCGGTTGTCAGTTATTTTCCCACGCCCACAGCCAGTATTTCGGGAAGCAATACCATCTGTCCTGATGGGACAAAAACCCCCATTACCGTGACATTAACAGGAGCTCCTCCCTGGACTTTTTCTTACCGGCGAGATGTCGCAAGTCCGGTTACAGTTCAAAACGTTATGAACAGTCCTTATGTCTTCGAGGTATCGAATACCGGGACCTACAGCTTGGTTTCGGTAGCTGATGCCAATTGTACGGGCACTGTCAGCGGTGAGGCAATTATTACATACTATGATGAACCAACGGCTGTTATAACAGGAAGTGCGAGTATTTGCGATGACGGAAGTTCCACTCCCCTGCAAATTGATCTGACCGGGGCTCCGCCCTGGGTGGTCACCTATCAGCGCGGGACACAGAATCCGATTACAGTCAGTAACATCACTGAAACCCCCTACATTTTTTACGTAAATCAAGCCGGACAATACAAGTTAGTCTCGGTGGAGGATTCTCATTGCAGCGGAACAGTAAGCGGCACGGCCACCATTTACCTGCTTCCTCTTCCTACAGCCACGCTGAGCGGAGACGTCACCATTTGCCCGGGAACTTCAACCAGTCTCCGGGTCGATCTGACCGGTGTACCGCCATGGAGTATTACCTATCTCAGGAATGGCGCCAATCCAACGTCTATTGGGTCCATCAGTTCCAGCCCGTATTATATCGATGTAAGTTCAGAGGCAACCTATACTTTGCAATCGGTTAATGATAACAACTGTAGCGGAACCGTAGCCGGTACGGCTACAGTCAGTCATTTACCCGTACCCAAAGCTACCATATTAGGTGCTTATGAAATATGTGATGGAGAAACGGCTGATATCAATCTGGTACTGGAAGGGACTGCCCCGTGGAGAGTAGTGGTCTATCGAAATGGCGCACTGTACCGGGTTATCGACAATATAATGGTCACGACCCCAACGATAACAGTGAATGAGGCGGGTATCTTTACTATTGAGGAAGTGACCGATCTGAATTGTACAGGTACTACTTCGGGTTCGGCAACCGTTACGGTACATCCTCTGCCGGAGGTTGAAATTACCGGTCTGGCCACGGTTTACAATGTGGAGGATGATCCGGTACTACTTACCGGAAGTCCATCAGGAGGAGTTTTCAGTGGTCCCGGCGTTGTGAGTTCATCCGGTTATTATTTCTATCCTGACCTTGCCGGTATTTCTGTGGAACCCCATCCGATAGTATACGAATATACGAGCGCTTATGGATGTACGAATACAGATACGGTTCTGGTAACGGTGACTGATGCCGATGGAGATATAGTATTCGACAAGCTGGTGTATTGTCATACGGATGCCCCCTTCCTGATTTCAGGTTACAATATAGCCGGAGTAACGGGCAGTTTTACCATTGATGAGGGAACAGGCCTGACCGACAACGGTGACAACACAGCCACCATTGATCCGGCAGCGCTGACCCCCGGCACTCATGTGGTAACATACACTTATTATGACCAGGCTATATTCGAGATTGAAGAGAGCTTTTTTATTGAAGAAGTAGGTCCGGTATATTTTGTTGATTTTGGTATTGATGCTATGTGCCGGAATGATGTCCCTGTTGAATTGAAGGGGAATATCCCTACAGGGAATTATACTTCCGGCCAGGGGACTTTTACCGGCGAGGGAGTTACCGGTACAGTGGGATCCGGATTTTTTTTCAATCCCGGCGTGACCACCCAACCCGAAAGTGTTATTTTCTATACTTTTACTTCCTCAAACGGATGCAAGCAATCGGTTTCCACATCGGTGGATATTCACAGCATCCCGGCAGCTGCCTTTGAATTGTCGGACGATTGTGTGGAACCCGGCGATGCGGTAAGCTTTATCAATAAAACTACTTCAGAAGATGCAGTTGCTACGTGGTGGTGGGACTTCGGCGATCCTGAAAGCGGTGCTTCCAATACAAGCATACTGGAGAATCCGACACATACCTATTCGTCGTTTGGATCCAGACTGGTTACGCTTGTTGCCGGGACGGTCAATTCCTGTTATGATACGGTAGCAATTGATCTGGCTATCCATGAAAAACCGAGAGCGGCTTTTAAGTGGACTAACGATTGCTTCAACGATGCCGTGCCCAACGATTTCCAGAACCAGACTGAACTTCAGTCGACTACGTACAACAGTACCTGGAAGGTTTTTTCTGATGGAGGAAGCCTGCTGCATACATCTACCTCGGATGATCTGAAGTACCAGTTTGAATCGGACGGTTCCTATGACGTGGAGCTGATTACTCAAGCTGCCAACGGATGTGCCGATACTTTTCTCAGGAAGATCATCCTGCATCCGACCATGGCAGTGGGAGAGGATCCCTACCTGGATGATTTTGAAAATACCCAGACACTGTGGTATACTCCAGTTGGAAGGCAGGGTTCGTGGGTATTGTCAGTTCCTGATGGGCCAGTAATCGATCATGCCTATTCGGGAACACAGGTATGGGTCACCAATCCTACAGGAAATTATTCCAGCAATGAAAACTCGTGGATTACGGGTCCCTGCTTTGATCTTACCGGAGCCCGGCGACCCATGATCGGGCTGCAGACCTGGGCACGGATTGCCGATCCCGATGATGGAGTCATGGTAGAATACACCACTGATGGGGGAAACACCTGGTATATGCTGGGAACCTCCGGTGATAACAGGGCTGTAAACTGGTATAATGGGACAATTCTAGGAGGGGACAGCGATGGCTGGACGGGTAACACTGACCTGAACTGGAAAGAGTCGAAGCACGACCTTGACCCACTGGTCGGTGAACCCTCTGTCAGGTTCCGCATCCGTTTTGTTTCGGATGGGGCTTCCGTGGGAGAGGGATTTGCACTGGATGACATCAGTATAAAGGAGAGAACGCGGCAGGTATTGCTGGAGCATTATACCAATATGGCCGAGCCGCTCAGCGTACCGGCCAACGCCTTGGTCAATGACTGGGCCGGCCGGGACACATCAGGCACTGCCCTGGTTCATTATCATACCAGTTTCCCCGGAACGGATGAGCTGTATGATCAGTATCCTAGCGGTCCCAGTGCCCGCTCGGTCTATTATGGAATATCGGAAGTACCATATACACGCATGGACGGAATAGTAGGATTTTCAGGGTTTGACGGCGAAGAACATTATATGCTGGATACCAACCTGGTTGTAAGACGAAGTTTGTTTGATCCTCAGGTTGATATCGGTTTGAATGCATCGGTGACCGAAGATGGAGCGCTTACAACTGATGTTGAGTTACTTACCCTGGATCCGCTGAATGCTGCACACCAGTATATACTTCATGTGATGGTGCTGGAAAGGGAGGTTGCGGTAAACGGCAATCAGTACAGGAATGTACTGCGAAAGATGTTACCTGACGAGAGCGGAGTTCTGCTCAATGAACTGGTGGCTAATGGATTCGTAAATATCAGTCTGGAATGGTCGTTCGATCCTGAAAAGATCGATCCGGCCCGTGTGGAGATCCTTGCCGTTGTACAGGACGATCATACCAGAGAAGTTATTCAGGCAAAGATATTACGAAATACCGGGGTCATCGAACACATCGGGAACATCAAGGATGGGGAACCCATGGCATTCGTTATCTATCCCAATCCCGCGTTTTATCAGGTAACCATTGAGTTCCGCGAAGTGCTTGAGGAGGATCTGACCGTTGAAATATTCGATGCGTATGGCCGGTTAATGGAGAACTATGGTATGCAGGCAGGGGAAATGAAACTGACCTGGCCGATTAATCCTTATGCGAAGGGCATGTATTTCGTGCGTTTTGTAAGGAATAATACTGTGCTGGGATTTGGGAAATTTGTGGTGAGGGATTAAGGATGCTTAATAAAAGGATATTACTATAAAATCCAGTGTATATGAAAATCGCGATCCATTCACGTGCAGGCAGCTTTTCAGTAAGATGGATTGAATACTGTAAAGAGAAGAAAATAAACTATAAACTGGTTAATTGTTATGAAACTGATATTGTCGAGCAACTTTCTGATTGTGACGGATTAATGTGGCACTGGGGACATATTGATAATAAGGCAGTGTTATTTGCCAGGCAATTGACTTATTCACTGGAATTCAGTGGTATAAAGGTTTTTCCCGACAGCAAAACAGCCTGGCATTATGATGATAAGGTTGGGCAGAAATACTTACTGGAAGCCATCGGCGCCCCACTGGTGTCTTCCTATGTGTTCTATGATAAGAAACAGGCCAGGATGTGGGCGAAGAAGACAAGCTATCCAAAAGTGTTCAAGCTCAGAGTGGGGGCAGGATCAGCGAATGTCAGACTGGTTAAAAATCGATATACCGCTTACAGGCTTATCAACCGGGCCTTTGGCAAAGGTTTTCCGGTTCTGAACAGAGCTACTTTTTTGAAAGACAGGGTTCATCAATTTCAGAAAGAGAAAAACCTCAAAAATTTCAGTGAGTTGTTAAAAGGATGCTACCGTTTTATGATTCCCAAACATTATGAAAGGATGAGGGTGAAAGAAAAGGGATATGTTTATTTTCAGGATTTTATTCCCGGGAATGATTTTGATATCCGTCTGTTTGTTATCGGTAATCGTGCATTCGGATTAAAGCGACTGGTCAGGAAAAACGACTTCAGAGCTTCCGGAAGCGGGTCTTTTCTTTTTGAAAGGGAAGAGATACCGCCGGAATGCGTAAAAATGGCATTTACCTGGGCAAAAAAAATCAAAGCACAGAGTATTGCATTTGATTTTATATATAACCGGGATAACATGATGATTATTGAAATCAGTTATAGTTTTCCGTGGTGTGAAACATATGATAAATATCCCGGTTACTGGGATGAAAATCTGAATTGGTATGAGGGCAAAGTTATTCCTGAAAGGTTTATGATCGAAGATTTTGTGAAACAATTACAATAACCAAAACTTAATGATTAGATGGAATTCATTTTATTACCACCAGATAGCCTGATACCTGGATATAGCCCATGATTTGATCTCAAGATAATGGTTAACAGAGGAAAACTCAATCCAGCCAAAATGGTCTTTTGAATGATTGTTGAATTTTATACCCAGGAATTTATCCGGTTGATTATAACACAGGCCAATGACAGGAAAGGATTCATCAGCAGTAGCTTCGTACATTAAGACAGGTTCGTTTTGCCAGGTGAGCCGGTTGTCAACGGTATCTTTTTCTGACAGGGGAAGTGCCGGAAAAAGTCCGGTGAAAGTACGTTTATTACCCGTGGCTACCTGATTTTTATTTTGAGGGGATAATGACAGATTAACGAGATAGGATTTATGGTTTCTGAAGTAACTGAATTTGAAAATAAAATCGATGACTTCATTATTATCCACATCAAGAAGAAATGAATCGGTGTATTCATTAAGAGTAAAATCAAATGGGAAAATTATGGAATTTTCCAGGTTAAAATATTTGAAATTGCTCAGATCGTTTTTATCAATGACTATCTGTGTTAATACCGGATCATTCTCCGCAGGTTTACAGGCTGTGAGAGATAAGAGAAACAGAAGGATAGTCGGAATTTTTCCCATGGATTATGATTATGCGCCGTACATTAACATTATACGGCAATATATGCCTCAAAAGTTACTGTTCATTTCAATTTGTCTATAAAAGATGGAAAAAATGGAAAAATCGAAATCCGGAAGACAGGATCATTTTGTTGATATTCAAGAAATTGTAAACCTGTTTATTAAAAACAGATATCTTTTTCTAATAAGTCTGTTTGTGGCTCTTTTTATTGCTTTTCTGGTAAACACACTTACCATACCGAGGTACAGGGCAAGTACATCCATTTTATTCAAAGATAAGACAAATCAGCGTACTGCTTCTACCGAGTTCCTTGCGGGTCAAACCTATTTTGACGAAAACATGGATTTCAACAATGAACTATTGCTGTTACAATCTACTTCGCTTATCAAAGAAGTCATCAGGAACAATAATTTTCATGTTAGCTATTATGCCAAGGAAGATATGTTGCCACTGGAGTTATTGCCCTCGATGACAGAAACATATAAGAATTCCCCTTTTACTGTCATTTTTGATGAAAACCAGGGGCAGCCGGTAAATGTGTTGTTTTATATAAGTATCAGAAACGAAGAAGAATTTTTTATCACTGCAGAAGAAAGTGAGGTAGATATCTATGATTACCGCAATGAAAAAGTGCTTTACAAGGTAAATTCCATGTCATTCAGTGGTATATACCGGTTTGGGGAAGAAATAAAAGGGGATCATTTTTCATTCCGGGTATTACTGAACTCCAAATATGAAAGCAGCCTGTATGACGGGAAGGACCTGTATTTTTCATTCAATAACATAACGCAACTTGCCGGTTTGTTTCGGTCAGCCATGAAAGTTGAGCCGAAAGATCTGAATACGACCATTGCTGAGATCAGTTTTGAGTCAAGTAATGTCAGCCTGGCCATTGATTTTTTGAACGGACTGACCCGAGAGTATTTACAAAAAAACCTTGACAAGAAGAACCATCTGGCCATGAGTACGATACAGTACATCGATGCCCAGCTTGCCGAGATAACCGATTCCCTGGCCTATACGGAAGAAAGCCTGCAGCGTTTCAGGAGGGATTATGAAGTGATGGATATCGGTGAGAAGGGGACACGGCTTTACCAGCAATTACAACTGTTACAGACCGAAAAGACCGAGCTGGAAAGAAGGGCGAGGTATTACCAGCACCTGGAAGATTATTTTGTGGTGAATAAAAACTCCCACAACCTTCTGGCCCCTTCATCCATGGGGATTGATGATCCCAATCTGAACAGCATGATCAAGGAACTGACTACCTATAACTCAGAGAAGAATGCCCTGATACAGTCGAATCAGGCCAGGAGCCCACGGATTCAGACCCTGGATATACTGATCGAAAACCTGAAAGCCACCATATCGGAAAACATCAATTACAATATTACCACAGCCAGGCTGCAACTGGAAGACCTGAACAGCCGGATCCAGCAGCTTCAGTATGAGATCAACAGTCTGCCACAAACCCAGAGGCAGCTTCTGGGCATTGAGAGGAGGTTCAGGCTGAACGATGCTGTATATACTTATCTGCTGGAAAAAAGGGCTGAAGCGCAGATTGCCAGTGCTTCCAATCTTCCCGACAGCGAAATAATGGAAGATGCACGATTTGCCGGACAGGTAAAGCCGAAAAAAACGCAGAACTATTTACTGGCGGTAATCTGCGGATTATTTTTCCCGGTGGTATTTGTACAAACCAGAAAGGCCCTGAACACCAAGATTGTTGACAGGCTGGAACTGGAAAAGGCCACCGGTCTGTATCTCGCGGGCAGGATTTATCACTACCGGAATGCTTCATCGCTGGTATTTATAGGTAAAACGGACGAACGTATCGCTGATAATTTCCGTTCATTGCGTACCAGTGTAGAATTTTTTGCCGGAGACCGGAACAAGAAGGTATTTCTGGTGACATCTTCCATGAGCCGGGAAGGGAAGTCTTTTATTTCGCTAAACCTGGGATCGGCGTTTGCAAAGAACGGACGCAAGACCATTGTGCTTGGGTTCGACCTGCGTAAACCGAGCATGTTGTATAAGGAACTGAGCGAAGAGACATTTCTGGGTTTGAGTTCATATCTGATCAGCGAAGCCAGACTGGAGGACATTCTGATTCAAACGCCTGTGGAAAACCTGTCGCTCATTACCTCCGGTGTTATACCACCCAATCCCCTGGAACTAATATCTTCAGACAGAACGGCCGGCCTGATTGAAATCCTCAGAGAGACCTTCGATTGCATTATTATTGATTCTCCTCCGGTAGGATTTATACCGGATGCTTTTGTTCTGATGAAGTATTCAGATGTTAATCTGATTGTGGTAAGAAATGATTTTACAAGGAAAAAAATATTCATGGAAAGTCTCAGGGAAATCCGCCAGAAGAATATTGATAACCTTTATCTGATATACAATGATGATAAAGTGCCGAAAGCGGACTTTAAGTATACCTACTTATATTATAGTTAAAAATGTAAGTCCACTGTTGTGTATCAGGAATCATCATCAATGGATATAATTAGAAGATATTACTTCTTAGGCTTGGCTTCTTTACCTTTATGGTTAATAACAACACATAGGGTTTTAGACAATAATTTTAATGATTTTTTCGGATTTTTTGCTGTAGTAATAATAATCATTTCTTATGCTGGGGGTACAAAGATTAAATTACCAAAATACATCCTGCCGCTGGTACTCTTAATATTATATTATGTTATCTGGGATGCGATAAACGGAATTTACAATTTTCTATCGATTAGACAGGTTTTAATTTATCTTGTTAGATTTAAGTGGCTACATCTTATAGCTACTTTATTGCTTATTGAAAACACTCAATTCGATAAAAATTTTATACAAACCGTTATTATTATTTTCAAAATTACGATAATTACTGCCTTTATTGTTTCTGCCATTCAATTTTTTATAGATCCATTTTTCCTGACACCGAAAGGAGTAGACGAAATTTTATTGATGCAGGATATCCATGATATCCGGTATGGGTCAATTTTTAGATATGAATCTTCAAATGGTGTTGGAATGTCTTTTATACCCATTATGTCAATATTGATAGGATTTCATTTGTATAAGAATAATAACCTGAATATTCTATGGATTTTAATGGCAGCATTTATTGTTTTCGCGACAAAATCGAGATATGTGTATTTGAATTTTTTTGTGATCCTGATACAGTATCCATTAATAAGAGGTATTCAATTAAATAAATTGATGAGGATCTTAATCCTGTTAATTTTTACCACATTGGCATTCTATTATACTCTTAATTATGTTGGTTTCAGAATTGATGAATTTTTTCGTGATCGATTATTAAGTGAAAGTGCATATACCAGATTAGTAGCTATAGAGCTATTTGCCAAATTTTTTCCTGAAAGTCCATATTTCGGAACCGGTGTTCATCTTACTGACAGTGTCATCCGGGCACTAGCTGGAAGAAGCTCGCAGATACATATTGGTTATCTGGCCCATCTTTATTCTTTTGGTATTGTGGGTAGTATCATGCTATTTGTTTTTTGGTATATGATTCTGAGATATTTTAGAAGTGTTGCTATATCGACTAAGTATTATGGAAGCCTATTTGCATTCATTACATTCCTAATAGCCAACCTGACATTGGTTCAATATAACATTTATCATTATGGGCTTTTATTAGCTTTCGTTTTTAATAAGACAATTCAAGATGAAGATATTATCTATCACAGTTAATTACATATCTAGTAGGTATATCCACTTCGTTAGAATGCTTGTAGGATTCTTTACGCACGGACATGAACGAAGCATACGGGCAAAACGGAACATTGCAGCCACTATTGTAATTAAGGGATTGAGTATTGCAACAGGCCTTATTCTTGTTCCTTTAACCATTAATTACCTGGAACCAACAAAATATGGTATATGGATTACTCTTAGCTCAATTCTCCACTGGTTTAGTTTTTTTGATATTGGTTTGGGTAACGGCCTCAGAAATCGATTTGCAGAGGCATTGGCCTCAGGAAAACATCATTTGGCGAAGACTTATGTGAGTACAACTTACGCAGTATTAAGCATTATTATTGGTGGAGTTCTGATTCTTTTTTACATAATAAATCCTTTCCTTAATTGGTCAAGGATTCTGAACACAGGTGAGGATATTGCTTTCCAAACAGAACTAAGTGTACTTGCTCTTATTGTATTTACTTTTTTTTGTTTGCAATTTGTTTTTAAACTGATTACTACCATACTTATTTCTGACCAGAGGCCTGCAAAAGCATCCTTATTTGATCTAATGGGAAAAATTTTAAGTCTTATACTTATTTTTATTTTAACCAAAACAACAACAGGTTCACTTCTTTATCTTGCTATTACCTTTAGCAGTGTACCGGTATTGGTTCTAATGATTTCCAGTTTATGGTTTTATAACAGAAAATATAAGCGCTATAGACCGTCACTTAAGTCAATTGATTTTAGCAAAACGAAAGATTTAATGAATCTTGGCATTAAATTTTTCATTATTCAAATTGCGGCAGTCCTTCTGTATCAAACCAATAATATTATCATTTCACAACTTTTTGGACCTGCCGAAGTAACTCCGTATAATGTGGCATTTAAATATTTCAATGTGCTCATGATGGGATTTGCCATAATATTAACTCCATTTTGGAGTGCATTTACTGAAGCATGGGTAAAAAAAGAGATTTCATGGATAAGAAACAGTATAAAAAAGCTTGTAGGATTATGGGGGCTCTTATTAATTGCAGGCATTATTATGCTGGTTTTTTCGAAATGGGTGTATGCAGTTTGGATAGGAGAAAAGGTGCAAGTTTCATTCAGCATATCTGCATTGGTATGTGCGTGGGTCTTGCTTAATGCATGGAATGGGATTTTTAGCCATTTTTTAAATGGAGTGGGTAAAATAAAACTTCAGCTTTATATTGGTATTACCGCTGCAGTATTAAATGTCCCGTTAGCATTATTTCTTGGAAATAAAATTGGAATTGAAGGTGTATTAACCGCAAATCTATTGGTAAAAATATTCGGAGTTTGGATTTATCCTTTGCAATCTTTCAAATTGATAAATAACAAGGCGACCGGTTTATGGAAAAAATAATAATGTAATGAAGATAGTGATATTATCAACATCCAATCCTAATCGAGTTGCAGGAGTTGTTGCAAAGGATATTATGGATGGTTTTAAAGTGATTCCTGAAGTTGAGGTAAAACTTGTTGTTAAGCAATGGGATAAATACAGAGACAAAAATATTGTTTCAGTTGACAATAGATTTGTTCATTATCGCGACCTATTAATTAAAAAGTGGATTAACCTGCAAAAAAGAATTGGAATTCGAAAAAAACAGAAAAAGTTAAACATTCTTGATGAAAAATATTCCATTCTTGATTACGATCAAACAATTATATGGTACTCAACTAAAAAGCTTTTAAAAAAAATTGGGAAACCTGATGTTATCATTGTGCTATTTATGCAAAAGTTTCTATCATATAAGAATCTATATGAATTAAATATACATACCATGGCGCCGATTTATTTACGGATGCAGGATATTGCTCCAATAACCGGGGGATGTCATCTTGCATGGGATTGCTTAGGTTATCAGCGTGAATGCGGTAAATGCCCGGCTCTCCATTCTGATGATCCTGCCGATCAATCACATATAAATTGGTGTTATAAAAAAGCCTTCGTTGAACAAACAGATATAAAAGTATTTACTGGCTCTTCATGGTTGTATGATAAAATACAAAAAGGCAGTATGTTCAGAAATAAAGAAAAATATAAAATTCCCATACCGATCGATGAATCATTATATCATCCTGGCAGAAAGAACGAAGCAAGATCCGCTCTTAACCTTCCTATGAATAAGAAGATCATATTTTTTGGAGCAAACGCTTTTTTTAAAAAAAATAAAGGATTTAAAGAACTAGTCGAATCTCTATATGTATTGCGAGGCAAACTGAATCAAAATGATACGCAAAATATTCATCTCGCAATAGCTGGAAACTATAGTAAGAAAATAGATTTTATTCTTCCTTTTGAATATACCAGTTTGGGACTTCTGTCACATGAACAACTGCCTTTGGCTTTTCAAGCGGCTGATTTTTTTGTTTCACCATCTATTGAAGACCCTGGCCCAATGATGGTTAATCAGTCATTGATGTGTGGTACTCCGGTTGTAGCTTTTGAAATGGGTGTAGCAGTTGATTTAGTTATTTCTGGGGAAACAGGGTATAAAGCAAAACTTCTTGATATTGAAGATATGGCAAATGGCATGGCATATATGCTGCAACTTAAGGAAGATGAATATTTGAAATTATGTTCTGCCAGCCGTGATATAGCCATTCGAACGAATTCCATTCATGTAGTCATTAACGAGATTTTTTCAATAATAAAAGGATCAAAATGATGTGTAATAAATTAATTTAAGATAATGCTTTTCCGTACATTCATTGTAATAGTACTTAAATAATTAAACAAATTTTACCTAAACATTATATCTATGAAAATACCTTTCAATAAACCATACTTAACTGGTAAAGAGGCTCATTATATGTATCAGGCTGTCTTTTCCGGTCACATTTCGGGCAATGGGTTATTTACCAAGAAGTGCCATAAGTTTTTTGAAGAGCAATATGGATTTCGAAAAGCTCTTCTAACCACATCATGTACTGATGCTCTTGAAATGGCAGCATTATTGGCAAATATTAAACCAGATGATGAAGTAATAGTGCCATCTTATACGTTTGTTTCAACTGCTCTGGCATTTGTCAGACAAGGAGGTAAAATTGTTTTTGTTGACAGCAGAGAGGATCATCCTGGCATTGACGAAAAGGCTATTGAGGAAGTTATCACACCAAAAACAAGAGCCATTGTTCCTGTTCACTATGCTGGAGTAGCATGTGATATGGAAATAATTATGAATCTTTCGGAAAAATACAATTTAATCATTATTGAAGATGCGGCACATGGAATAGATAGTTACTATAAAGGGAAACCTCTCGGTAGTTTTGGTTCATTCGGTTCTCTTTCATTTCATGAAACAAAAAATATTATTTCTGGTGAAGGAGGAATGCTTCTCATCAATAATGAATCCTTTATTGAAAGGGCTGAAATTATCTGGGAAAAAGGAACTAATCGTGCAGCTTTTTTTAAGGGTGAGGTCGACAAGTATAGTTGGGTTGATATTGGGTCCTCCTTTCTTCCGTCAGATATTATTGCTGCTTTTCTATATGCACAATTGGAAAATATTGAGAATATCCAAAGAAAGAGGTTATGGAACTGGAATAAATATTATGAAGGATTAAAGGCATTAGAGAACAGGGGGTTGATCAGATTGCCTTATTTGCCGGAATATGCTTCCAATAATGGTCATATGTTTTACCTGATATGTAATACCGCTGGAGACAGAAATCGTTTGATAAAATATTTGAAAGAGCAGGATATATCAGTTGTTTTTCATTACCAAAGTTTACACAAGAGTCCTTATTATATTAATTTTCATGATGGAAGGACGTTGAAATGGGCGGATTTCTATTCGGATAATTTGGTTCGGTTGCCGATGTATTATGAGATAAGTGAAGAACAAATTGACTTTATAGTGGAAAAAATCAATAAGTTCTTTCTATTGAATCATTAACGAATATGGCAAAGGAGGAAGAATAGTTTCAGCTAATTGACTTATAATAATTGAGCATTTCATGCAAAAAAACATTTATCCTAGGGTTTTAATTATTGGGGAATCATTTCATTTGATGTCTGGTGGAGGTATAACCCTGGTTAGTCTATTCAAGGATTGGCCAAGACAGAATTTAGCTGTTGTTGTAAAGAGAAATAAATATATGCTATTTGAATACTGCTCAAATTATTATGGATTAGGATATCTTGAAGAGAAAAGATGCTGGCCCTTTCATTATTTCCAGAAAAAAAATGAATCTGGACCAATTAAGGAGAACGATTGGATATCAAAACAAAGTATACATGCTTTTCCTCCAGAAAATATTGGGCAAAAATCTAAAGTGAAAAGTTTATTTATTCAATTTTTGCACTTTCTGGGATTATATCCTGTAATATACAGGTCAAAAGTGTCAGAAAAATATATTCAATGGCTGGATGAATTTCATCCTGATATAGTCTATACTCAGCTTTCCAGTATTAACATGATGAAGTTTGTCAAGCAGACTATTGAAAAAAGAAATATCCCTTTGGCAATTCACATTATGGATGATTGGCCGAAAACCCTTAAGGAACCGGGCATACTGTATTTTTATTGGAAAAAAGTAATAGAAAATAAATTTAAAGAATTATTGGATTATTCAAGTGTGCGCATGAGTATATGCAGTGCCATGAGTGAAGAATATATGGTTAGATACGGTATTAAGTTTATTCCGTTCCATAATTCAGTTGATTTAAGTAAATGGAGAAATATATCAAAAACGGATTGGACATGTAATCAGGTATTTACAATTTTATATGCTGGAAGAATTGGGATTGGTGTTCAGGAGTCGGTTTTGATGATTGCAAGGGCTGTAGAAATTTTAGCAGAAAATGGATATAGCATACATTTTAAAATTCGTTCCGGGTCATTCCCTGGCGATTTTAAAACAAAGCTTAACAATTTTCATCATACAAAAATTGAAGGGTATTTGTCTAACAATGAAATGCCAAAAGAATTAGCTGGTGCTGATTTATTGGTTTTACCTCTGGATTTTAATAAACTTGAGTTTACCCGTTTATCTATGCCGACAAAGGTGCCTGAATATCTAATTAGTGGAACACCAATTCTGGTTATTGCTCATAGGGAAACGGCACTTTATAGATATGCAAAAAAATATGGATGGGGCTTAACTGTTTCTGAAAATGAAGTAGAAAAAATTACAGAAAAAATAAAGCTTTTTTACAAAAATCATAAGCTTCGCCAAATGTATGGTGAAACAGGGAAAAAGATTGCCTCGAAATACCATAATGGTGAAATGATTAGAAAGGATTTTGTTTTAACTTTAAAAGATGCAATATATAACAGTCAACCTATGACCCATGTACAATAAATCATTTGAATCTGAATAATAGTTTTAGGTATCAACTAATTTCAAAACAGAAAAACTGAAGATCTTATGAAGAGTTCATATGCGGGTAAGTGTCTATTAATTACCGGAGGTACAGGCTCATTTGGCAATGCGGTTCTGAACCAATTTGTTCATTCAGATATAAAAGAAATTCGAGTTTTCAGTCGGGACGAAAAAAAACAGGATGACCTGAGGAATAAACTGAAAAATCCCCGGGTGAAATTCTATATTGGTGATGTAAGGGATTACCGGTCTGTTGAAACGGTGGTAACCGGTGTGGATTATATATTTCATGCTGCAGCCCTCAAACAGGTGCCTTCCTGTGAGTTTTTCCCCGTTGAAGCGGTAAGAACCAATGTACTGGGGGCAGAGAATGTGATTGAAGCAGCCATCAAAAACCGGGTGAAGAAAGTCATCATCCTCAGTACCGATAAAGCAGTATACCCCATCAATGCCATGGGCCTTTCCAAAGCATTGATGGAAAAGGTAATGATAGCCCGGTCGAGAAACCTTGAACAACCGGTTTTGTGCGGAACCCGTTATGGAAATGTCATGGGCAGCAGGGGATCGGTGATACCACTTTTTATCCAACAGATCAAAAACGGGAAACCTCTTACGGTTACCGATCCCGGTATGACACGGTTCATGATGAGCCTGGAAGGAGCCGTTGATCTTGTTTTATATGCATTTGAACACGCCAGACCGGGAGATATGTTTGTCCAGAAAGCACCTGCTGCAACCATTGAAACGCTGGTAAAAGCCTTAAAAGATATCTACAAAGCCAATAATCCGGTGAAAATTATCGGCACACGGCATGGTGAAAAGCTTTATGAAACCTTAGTGAACAGGGAGGAAATGGTTAAGGCGGAAGACCTGGGGGATTACTTCCGTATCCCCGCCGATACCCGCGACCTGAATTACGATAGATATTTTTCTGTTGGAGAAAAGGATATTTCTAAAGTTAAAGAATACCATTCGCACAATACAGTGAGGCTGGATGTAGAGGGGACAAAAAGATTACTATTAAAACTGGACTTTATTCAGAAAGATATAGGCCTTTTGCAATAAACTACTTTTTAAAAAAATAAAATTGTGACTGCCCAATGCTCAGAAAACAAGAGTATTTAATAGTAACTGGTGCATGGAGAGAAAACATAAAATTAGGAATAGCAATTTACCCAGAGATAATAATTTTTTACTTCAGCTTAATTGATGATTCCTAAAAGTAATAACAAAGAAGATGATTTTTTTATGTTTTAAAGTTTTTATCAACCAAGATGAATTATCCGAAAAAGCTGAGCATCATAATTTTTTTCTGAAACTTATCCCAACATGTATTTTTGGTCAATTCTCGATAAAAAGCGTTTTGGATTAAAGACCGCCAGACTGAATCTAAATGAGGAGGTCGTTGATGTTAATAATATTATTCAATCATTTATAACAAAAAAAGGACAGCTTTTCATTGTTAAATGTAATTCTTTAAATAATGAAATGATTTTTCAGTTGCAAAAGAAAGGTTTCTTTCTAACTGACACGATGCTTACCTTTTCGAGGTCTTCAATTATTAAAAGTGAAGATGTTTCTGATTTATGTGCTGAAATCGCTTATGCCCGGCCATCTGATAGTTCATTGTTGGCTGATTTGGCTCAGAGATCTTTTGCAAATTATCGTGGACATTACCATCATAATCCATTATTGGATAATAAATTATGCGATGAGGTATATACTGATTGGGCACGTAGGTTATGCATTGATAAATCCCTTGCAGATGAGGTTTTTTTAGCAATGCAGAATGGGAAATATGTTGGTTTTGCATCGTTGAAAGTCGATGAAAAGGGCATTGCAAAGGGAGGATTACTGGGCGTGATCCCTGAGTATAGAGGTAAAGGTATTAGCCGATTTCTTCATATTCACCGCTTGCTTTGGTGCAGTAATAAGAATGTTAAAGAAATTCAAGTGGAGATAAGTGTAAATAACAAAATGTATATTAATCTTCTTATTCAAATGGGTTTTAAATTAGAATACAGTAATCAGGTTTTTCACTTAAATAATTTTTAATTTAAATAATTGAAAATTTTCTAATATCATATGATAAAAGTTGGAATAACGGGTCAATCGGGATTTATTGGCAGTCACTTATTTAACTATCTTGGTCTGAAAGAGGGCATTACCCTGGTCCCTTTTGAAGATGTTTTTTTTTCTTCGGCAGTAAAACTCAAAAATTTTGTCAGTCAATGCGATGCCATTGTTCATCTGGCTGCTATGAACCGGCATGAAGATGAACAGGTACTGTACAAAACGAATATTGAGCTGGTTAAGAAGCTTATTCGGGCCTGCGAAGAAACAGGTTCTGCCTCACATATCCTTTTTGCTTCTTCCATACAGGAAGAGAAGGACAATATCTATGGCAGGTCCAAACGCGAGGGCAGATTACTCTTTGAAGAATGGGCGCGCAAAAACAGCGCCAGATTCACAGGGATGATCATCCCGAATGTTTTCGGACCATTCGGACAACCTTTTTACAATTCAGTAGTGGCAACATTCTGTTACCAGTTGACACATAATGAAATACCGGAAATCATTGTGGACGGGAACCTTAAACTGATCTATATCAATGAACTGGTGGAAGAAATCTACCGCGGGATCATTGCTTCTCCCGAAGGAGATCATATTTCCCGGTATTCGGTTCCTCATTCTTACGAAAATAAGGTTAGTAATATTCTGTCAATACTGGCAGAATATAAAGAAACCTATCTTTGGGAGGGAACGATTCCACATTTGATCACTCCTTTTGAAGTAGCCCTTTTCAATACGTTCCGTAGCTACATTTCAGAAAATCATTATCCGGTTTCTTATACTCAACATGCAGATGAAAGAGGATCATTTGTAGAAATTATAAAAACAAACACGCCGGGACAGTTTTCCTTTTCCACTACCCGGTCGGGAATAACCCGGGGCAATCATTTTCATATCAGAAAACTGGAAAGATTCGCCGTGATTAGGGGGAAGGCAGTCATCCGACTTCGAAGGATCGGGACCGACCGGATCATTGAGTATCCTGTTGACGGAAAGATCCCCTCTTTTATAGACATTCCGGTATGGCATACCCACCATATTACCAATACCGGGAATGGCGAGTTGTTGACCCTGTTCTGGACAAATGAATTTTATAATCCGGAGGATCCGGATACCTATTTTGAAATGGTTTAAACCGTAAATGATCAAACCATGAAACATAAATTAACGGTTTTCGTAGAATCCACTGAAATTCAAGTATAATGGGTAAGTCAGGGTTAAAAGTAGCCACCATAGTCGGTACCAGGCCCGAAATCATCCGGTTGAGTTCAACCATCAGGTTGCTGGACAGGCACCTGACACAGGTGTTCATTCACACGGGTCAGAACTATGATTATGAGTTGAATGAGATATTCTTTAAGGACCTTGATCTTCGCAAACCCGATTATTTTCTGAAAGTGGATACAGGTTCGCTGGGAAGAGTATATGGTGAAACCCTCATAAAAAGCGAGGAAATTCTTAAAAGGGAAAAGCCTGATGCCGTATTGATTCTTGGTGATACCAATAGCTCTTTTGCTGCCGTGATTGCCAAGCGATTGAGAATCCCTGTATTTCATATGGAAGCGGGCAACAGAAGCTTTGATATGAATGTTCCCGAAGAGATCAACCGGCGTATGGTGGACCATATTGCCGATTTTAATCTGGTTTATACGGAACATGCCCGGAGGCATCTGCTGAGTGAGGGATTACCGCACCGTCGGATTTATCTTACCGGTTCGCCCATGTTCGAAGTAATACATGAAAACCTGGAGAAGATACATAAGTCAACTATTCTTGCCAGACTAAAGCTTGAAAAGCAGAAATATTTTATGGTTTCCACGCACAGGGAGGAGAACGTTGACAATCCCGTTCACCTGAAAGCCATTGTGAAGGTTCTGAACAGGCTGGCTGATAAATATAGATTTCCTGTGATTGTTTCCACCCATCCGAGAACACGAAAACAACTTGACAAGCTTGACGGAAGTAAGATCAATGCCGGGATACAATTCCTGAAACCATTTGCATTCAGCGATTATGTGCATTTGCAGATGAATGCCCTGTGTACTCTGAGCGATAGTGGAACCATCAGCGAAGAATCTGCCATTCTTTCTTTTCCTGCCATTTCCATACGACAATCCATGGAAAGGCCGGAAGCACAGGATACGGGAACCATCATACTTACAGGGTTTGATGATCAGATTGTCATGGATTCTGTTGAGCTGGTTATTGAAGAGCACAAAAAAAGGAAGTATGAACAGATACCGGATGAATATCTGGTCAGGGACACATCATGGAGGGTGCTGAAAATCATTATAGGGAATGCCAGGCTCAGCAACAAGTGGTGGGGTATAAACTCAGCTACGGATGGATAAAGTTATTTTCCTGATCGGCGGAATAGATCTGGTTTCTGCACCTTTCAACAGATTTATCACCATTGTTAAAGCAGTACAGAAAACTGGCTACAGTGTTGATGTCGTTATGATCAGGCCAATGAACCGGGAGACCGACTGGGAACGCCTCCTGATCAGAAATAACTCCTTTGTATACGATGGCATAACCTTCAGGAATTGTTTCACCTTATCCAGAGAGAAAGATAGCATAGTCAGAAAGCTGATCATGCGCATAAAAACTTATTATAGCTCGTATCGTATCTTATGTCATAGCCATATCATATCCGGAACATTTTTGTATATTTATTCCGTATCACTTTTCGATCATATATTCTTCTATTTACTGAAAAAAGCTTATAGACTCAGGTATATAAATGAAAGAAATGAATATCCACAGTTAATCAGACAGCCGGAAAAATATAAAACGTTCATTTATAAGGCTTTGATTCTGCCATGGTGTTTTAGATTATTTGATGGAATGGTCATTATGACCGGTTCATTAATACGTTTTTATAAAAGCTATACAAAGAAAAGCTGTAAAATTTTAAAAATTCCGATGACTGTCGATTTCCGGAGATTTGAATGCCAGGCTGAAAGAAACGAAAAATATATAGGATATGCCGGAAGCCTGAACTGCCGGAAAGACGGCCTGGATATTCTGATTAGGGCATTTCATCTGATCCATTCTGAATTTCCGGAATATTATCTCAGAATAGTTGGCGATACTGAAAATACAAAAGAAAAGGAATTCCTCAGGAATCTGTGTTCAGATCTGCAGATAAAGGACAGGGTAATTTTTATGGGAGAGAAAAACAGAAATGAAATACCGGAGTTTATCTGTATGGCCTCATTGCTGGTACTCCCCCGGCCTGAAAGCAAGCAGGCTGAGGGGGGATTCCCTACAAAATTGGGTGAATATCTTGCATCCGGCAATCCGGTGGTGGTATCCGATGTGGGAGAAATTTCCGAATATCTGCGTGACGGGCAAGATGCCTATTTTGTTGAACCAGGTAATACGCAAGATCTGGCAAATAAAATCCGACTGGCATTAAGCAATTATTCTGAAGCAGAGCGAATTGGGATTGAGGGGAAAAGAACCGCCAGACATTATTTTGATTATTTTTCTCATGTGAATCATATCGAAGAATTTTTTGATTCTTTTAAATAGATCATTCTCTGATGGTGGTAGGTTTACATATTGGGAGACCATGGAAGTATGCAGATTCTGAACAGGTTTATGAACAGATACTGAGATACAATAAAATAGATTATATCAAACTGAATCTGAATGATATAGATTTCTGGGAGCAAGTTGAACAACTTGATTATTTTATTTACAGATTTTATGTAGCCACCGATTTAAAAGAACAGGCTAATGCCATTCTTCCTGTCATTGAGAATTATTACGGGATAAAATGTTTTCCCAATCAGGCTACCTGCTGGATGTACGACGATAAGATTAAAGAGTATTATTTGTTGAAAAAGCATGGCTTTCCTGTCATTGAGACGCATATTTTCTGGGATGAAGAAACCGCTCTGAATTGGATTGAAACAGCATTATTCCCTTTGGTTTTCAAACTTAAATCCGGTTCACGATCCCAGAATGTTATCCTTGTAAAGGATAAACAGCAGGCAAGGCTGCTGGTAAAAAAAATGTTTGATAAGGGCATTGACCCTGATAAATCTTCGTTTTTTATGAAGAACCGCCTCAGGGGGCAGGGGTATAAAGAATTTCTCTGGGATCAGGCCTTGCGGGGGTACAGATTTATCCGGGGCGTGGATATTTCCCCGTATTGGGAGATTCATAAAAACTATGTACTGTTTCAGGAGTATCAGCCAAATAATCTGTACGATACAAGGGTTACGGTTATTGGCGACAGAGCCTATGCTTTAATACGTTACAACAGGCGTCAGGATTTCCGGGCTTCAGGTAGCGGGAAATATAACCTGGACCGGTCAAAAATTGATAAACGTTGCCTCGATATTGCTTTTAAAATATCAGATACACTGGGATTCCAGTCCATGGCATATGATTTTTTATTTAATATTAACGGTGATCCTATAATATCGGAGATATCCTATACATATCCCTGTATTGATCAGTACGAAGAACCAGGATATTTCGACAGGGATTTTAACCATCATGCGGGACACTTTTGGGCAGAATACTTTCACCTGATTGATTTACTGGGATTGCCCGATCTGAAACAACCTGATCATATCAAGCTTGCCAGAAAGGGAATAAAGAAATGGAAATTGAAATACCTGAATAAGAAAAAACAGGGTTATACGGTAGTGTGAAAATATAAATCATTATACCACGAGTTGATTTTGAACGGAATAAAAATTCTTCCCGAAAAGATTGGTGAACGGGTTGAGTGTTTATCTGGCTTTTTCTTTTCCTGAAGTGAATCACAGGGTTAAAGCATTAATACCTGCGATAAATGTTCTGACACATGGAAATATCTCTGGTAGAAATAGAGAACCCGGTAACCTGGGATGAGGAACTTATAGAATATCAGGCAAGTATTTTTTTGTCTTCCCTCTGGCTGCAATCGGTGGCTACTCAGTCCAGGGTCCCTGTATTTTTCAAGTTTTTCGCAGATTATAAGGAGATTGCCCGGATATCCGGTCTGATGATTTGCCCGGCGGCTGACAAATTGAAGTTATTGTTTTTTTATTCAGGCATTGTTTCCAAATTGCGGGATCCTGAAATAATCTCGAAATGCAGGCTTGCCTTATTGAATTATGCAAGGACAAACGGCATTTCAAGGATTATTATACGATCATACGACGATAAAAACTGTACTCAGACACGATTACCGGCTTTTAAAATAAACAAACGGGTTGAATATGTCATATGCCTGGAAAGGGATAAGGATATGATCCTGGAAGGATTTCACCGAAGTGCACGGCGTGTAGTTCGTAAAGCCAGGACAGCCGGTGTGAGCGTGGGAATAAGCAAGTCGGTTCAATTATACGACCTTTTGTTTGAAATGATGACCGAAACCAGACATAGACGGAAACGCAAGGGATATGGAGATTATAATGCTCTGAGCATTCCCTTTTTTGACCGGAGCGCTATGCTAAATCTGTTAAAAGAAGATAAAGCTTCCCTGTTTTATGCAGAAGATAAAGAAGGAATTTTGAGTGTAGTATTTATCTTCCATCATATAAATGTGTCATATGCTATATTAACCGGAACCACAGCAAGAGGTTATGAATTGGATGTGTCCGCCTGTCTTTTGTATGAAATTGCTATAACATTGAAAGATAAAGGATGCAGGTATCTTAATCTTGGAGGTGTTCCTTCAGGAAAGAAAAATTCCGGAATTGTGCAGTTCAAAAAAAGCCTGGGAACGGATGTCGTAGAATCCTGTGAAGAATCAACAAATTTCATTTTATTCCCCTGGACATTGTTTAATCCGTTACTCTTCCTGAGAAGAAAGCTTCCCGATCGTCCTTTTTTCAGATTTTGTAAGAAAGCAATGAGGAAATTTATGGAAATAATATTAACTCCTGACAGTAGCGTATTATAATTTAATTCTTAATTTTAATGAAAAGAAGAAACTGATGCTTAACCTGATTGATCCGATAGAACTGGCAAAAAAAACAGAAAATGTTGTTTGCCGGGGAAACAAAAGAAAGTACCTGAGATTTGGCACTACACCGGATTATAAAACAGGTGTGGCGACTGGATATGCAGTAGGCTGTAATCTGCGGTGTGTTTTTTGCTGGGCCCATGAGACCCGTGACAATAATGAATTGGTCCGGGATTTTTATTCTCCCCGTGAGGTTTTTGACATACTGCATGAAATTATTGGTCGAAATCCCAAAATAGATAAAATCAGAATATCCGACGGAGAACCAACCCTGTGCCGGGATCACCTGATGGAACTGATTGAAATTACTGAAAAATCAGATGTCGGTCAGTTTGTTCTCGAGACAAACGGCATTCTTTTTGGATATGATGAAAACTATGTAAAAGATTTATCGGCGTTTAAAAAAATCTATGTCAGACTTGATCTCAAAGCCGGGACTCCGGAGGCTTTCAGTAAAAAGACAGGGGCCATCCCCGAAGCGTATGAATACCCTTTTCAGGCAATAAGACACCTGATGAAGTATGGAATAAACTTTGGAGTAGCCGCCATGAGTGCTGATCCCCGTTTTATGGATCCACTGGAGCGCGTCGGCCTCATTACCCGGGTTGGTGAAATAGACCCTGCCCTGGTGCTCAGACTTGAGGAGGAAATGACAGTTCTTGTACCCACCGCAAAGAAACGGTTGAATGCATATGGCTGGAAAGCCGGAAAAGTCAAATATCCTTTTTATGTCATCGGTCCCCTTCGGAAATATGTTCAGGTATCATACATGCCGATCAAATCCCTGAAAAAACAAAAAGTTAATTTTGGTTTTTTATTGAAAAACCTGATACAATTGAAACATGGGATTTAGGACCTATCTGTTGAAGCGTGATATTTTTCCTGCTTTGATGAAGAAATAGCAGAGGTGTACAAAAAATGCATCGTTTGAAAGAATCTGAATGATCCGTACTTTTCTTAATTTAACATATGATGCAGGCAGGGATATTTAATATTCATACAGATCGGTTTTCAACACGTTTGGGAAAATACGAACGGATACTGACTCATAATGGAATAAAATGTATCCGGTTAGATATTCATGATCCCGACTTCTGGAAGCATTTGGAAAACCTGGATTTGTTTATTTATGAGGGACAGAAGCATACGGTTGCAACAGAAATAGCGCGTTCTGTTTTACCTGTGATTGATCATAACAAACATATAAAATGCATTCCTGGTATTTCAACATTCTGGCCGTGTAATGACAGAATAAAAAGCTATTATTTGTTAAGGCAAACCGGATTTCCGGTCCCCCAAACCTATATATTCTGGCACAAATCCAGGGCACTGGAGTGGGTTAGAAATGCCCCCCTGCCGCTCGTTTTCAAACTCAAGACAGGTATCGGTGCGCAAAATTCATTTGTAATTAATTGCCAAAAACAGGCAAAATTATTAATAAACCGAATGTTTGGGAAGGGGGTTTGTGTAAGCGAAATTTCTTCCTCCCGAGATCAGGCTTATAAGCTCTATCCTGAACGTATTTTGGATAAGGCTTCGTCTGAAATGCGCGGCATTTTTTCAAATATGTCTGAATTCATATGGGAAAAGCAAAAGAATTATGTTCTTTTCCAGGAATATATCTCCGAAAGAAAATCTGAAGCAAGAATACTGGTTATTGGCAACCGGGCATTTGTTCTGGAGGCACATAGTCATGATCAATACGGATCAGTCCGAAACAATTTAAATAAAGGCTATCAGGGAACGGAAGAACTTTGCATGGAGATGGCATTTGATATTTGCAGAAAGCTTAAAGTTCGATACATCACAGGGATATTCATAGTGGATAAGGAGAATCGGCCGTTTATCACTGATCTTACATTTGATATTCCTTCAGATACAGAGGTGGTGAAGGGATACTGGGACCATGAGTTTCGTTGGCATAATGGCCCTTTCTGGCCGGAATATTTTTGTTTGGAAGATCTCCTGGTTATCCATGACATGAAGCATCCGGATATTTCCTGAAATAATTCAGGGATCTGTGAACAATTTTAAAATAAAATGATGTAATTTAATATTTCAAAATATATACCTATCCATGTAGAAACAAACTCAGATATGAACATCAGTATAGTTCAAGATATTTTCCTGATGGAGAAGAACACCGGTAAAGGTTCTCTGGATTTGTTGTTTACCGGAGATTTTTTCCCTCATGAGACTTCTTCTAGTCTCATACTTCAAAAGAATTTTGAAGCCCTTTTCAATGATTTTCTTTCTGTTCTTCATCATGCGGATCTGGCTGTGACCAATCTGGAATGTCCCCTTACCGATAAAAAATCTCCGATAAAAAAGTCCGGTCCGGTTCTGAAAGCCCCACCCGATACAGCAGAAGCGCTGAAACATGGGAATATTGGGGTTGCCTGTCTGGCGAACAACCATATCATGGACTATGGCACAGAAGGACTTTCTGACACATTGAAGCACCTGGATTCTGCCGGAATACAACATGTTGGCGCAGGATTGACGTTAGAACAGGCCATGGATCCGTTAATTATTACCAGAAAAGGTCTGAAAATCGGTATTATCAATGTGGCTGAACATGAGTTTTCTATTGCCACAGATCATTCTGCAGGAGCCGCCCCCATAGATGAAATAACGAATTATTATCAGATCAGGAAAGCCAGATCTGCTGCTGACCTGATCATATTAGTCCTGCATGGTGGCCATGAAATGTATCCGTTTCCCAGTCCACGGATGGTGAAATTATACCGCTTTTATGCCGATCTGGGTGCAGATGTGATTATAGGGCATCATCCTCATGTGTTTTCTGGGTATGAAGTGTATAAACGGGTTCCTATTTTTTACAGTCTGGGTAATTTCCTGTTCGATGCGCCGGGACGCGTTAAACATTGGTACAGAGGATATGCAGTTTATTTAAAGCTAAGCGGGAAGAATATATCTGACATCTATCTCATACCTTATTCGCAGTTTGTTAATGGCCATGGCATATCGTTGCTAAATATAAAAGAAGTTGCTGAATTTAATGAGGATATACTGAGGTATAACCGGATCATTTCAGATGAAAAAAGCTTGAATGATCAATTTAAAAAATACATTTGCGAGCAGAGGGGAAACTACCTGGCAGTATTTTTAAGTATGAGCCGGTACAAAAGAAGATTGCTGCAATTAAAATTTTTTCGTAACTTATTTTTTGGCCGTATCAGATTATTGCGTTTGTTAAATCAATTCAGGTGTCAATCGCACAGAGATGTAATGACAGAGACACTCAAACATGAATTGAATACCAAATAACGGAAATACTCATATTTTCTATAGTTGTACCTGCATTCAACAAACAATTCACGGCGAACATTCAGATTTGTCAACAACAGCGAAAATAACAGAAGCAAAAGAGAACAATACTATTTTTTGAAAAACAGTCAACATAATATATTGATCGTAACGGATAATCCATTTCCTGTCGGTCTCGCGGCAACACACCGGATAATTGCCTATGCCAGGGGGTTCATTACCAATGGATGTAGGGTACAGGTTATTTGCTGCAAAAAAACCGAATGCAAGACCAGTGTGCACAACAGGGCAACCCATGGTATCTACCGGGGAATAGAATTCCGGTATATTCCCGGAACGACAGTAAAGTCAAAATACTTGCTGAAAAGAAAAATGGATGGTGTCTGGGGTGGTCTGAAATTACTGTCATGGAGTATTATGCATTTTAATGACAGACCGGTTGTAATTTATTATGGTTTGTCAACAGCAACAGCAATTATACTTAAGTTAAGTTCATTACTAAAAGGAAGTATATTGTTGAAAGAAGAAAATGAACATATCAGTATTCGACTGGCCTCGAAAAACATATTTTCAGGATTTGTTTTCAAACATATTCATTATCATTTGTTTGATGGCGTCCTGTTAATAACAAAAAAACTGATTGAATATTTTCAGAAAAACTATCCGAAAAAAAAAATCCACCATGTACCTATTCTTGTTGATGCTGAAAACTTGCCACAGCGGGAAAACAGGTCAAACAAGATCACTTATTGCGGAATATTTGACAATGACGGGGTGGATACATTAATCAAGGCTTTTCAAATGGTTGTAAAAAATTTTCCTCAATATCAACTCCAGTTAATAGGAATGGCCAAGAAAGATCGTATTGAAAAAGAATTGAGAGCCCTGGTGAATCAGGCAAATCTAACTGATCAGGTGATCTTTCGCGGCCCACAACCACATGAGGTGGTGGGGTACGAATTATCTAAATCAGCCCTACTGGTGCTTGCACGACCGGAAAGCATTCAGGCTCAGTATGGATTCCCGACAAAACTCGCAGAATATCTGATCACATCTAATCCAGTGGTGGTTACATCGGTTGGGGAAATTCCAGATTATTTAAAAGACAACAAAAATGCATACCTGGCTGTTCCTGGGGATGTGATGACCCTGTCGGAGAAAATCCAGGAAGCATTAAGTTTCCCTCTCAGGGCGGCGAAAATTGGCGCTGAGGGCCGAAATGCCGCTTTGGCCTATTTTAATAACATATATGAGACGAAAAAAATCATAGAGTGGATTGAAAAAAATTTAATAAGGTCCGGGGAAAATAATAAGTATTGATCTGAAATTTATTATATGATAAAAATAATTAAATCGGGGTACAGGAAAATCTATTATCATTTACCGGTGATGATCCGTGGAGTGGTTTCCGGTAATCTATACAGATGGGGAATAAAACCAACCGTGAACAAACATGTCAGGTCTCCTTTTAACAGGGTTATGGTTACATTATCCGCTGATTTCGAAATGGCCTGGGCATTCAGGTTTTCAAAAAAAAGCGGAAATGATGCGGAATCCATCGGTCTTCAGGAAAGGGAAAACGTTCCTGAGATCATCAGACAACTGGATCATTATCACATCCCGGTGACATGGGCTACCGTGGGGCATTTGTTTCTGGAGGGATGTAAGAGGGAAAATGGGCTGCCCCATAGCAACATGCCCCGGCCTGATTTTTTTGAGAACAAGAACTGGCGATTCCAGGAAGGTGACTGGTATCAGCACGATCCCTGTTCAAACTACAAAGAAGCACCTGCCTGGTATGCGCCCGATCTGGTGGATATGATTATGTATGCAAAAGCCGGCCATGAGATCGGTTGCCACACATTTTCACATACCGACTTTACCTACCGGAACTGTTCTGAATCCCTGGCTTTGGCTGAAATAAAAGAATGCAAGAAACATGCCGTGGAGAGAGGAGTTGTACTCAGGAGTATGGTGTTTGCCGGTGGTGCCGCTGGCAATTATGAAACCCTGAAAGAAGAAGGATTCATATGTTACAGGTATAATGGGGTATACGATATTGACATACCTTTTATCGATCGCTTTGGGCTGGTTGCATTTCCCAGCAGTTATTGCCTGGGGGAAAGGGGATACAACTGGAATGCTGCTACATGTTTTGATGTCGTAAAGTCACATATCGCCAAGGCAATCAGTTATAATAGTACATGTCATTTATGGTTTCACCCTTCCATGTCTCCATGGTATCTGAAACAGGTGTTTCCGCAGTTGATGAAATATTTGGCCGAACTGAGAGATGCAGGGAAGATCGATATTCTTACCATGGGCGAGGCTGCTGTTAAATTGAAAAATAGCCAGAAAATTGTTGAATGAAAAGAGTAATTGCAGTAGCTATATAATATTGTTATTCAAATAAATACTCTGCAATGGCAAAATTGCTGTACGTTTGTTTCAGAAGGAACAGGCCTTCATATTTTTCAAGAGAAAATATTGAGATCTTATCTGGGAGACTGGAGCCTGATAATATTAAATTTCCTTTACCCAGGATCATTTCGGGAAGGGGAATACTTGCCATAATATTCAATGAAAATCCTGTTGTGAAGATTGAAGATTCCGGCGTTTGTCTTGGAACCATGGTCGGCCGTCAGGACCACTGGTGGCTTCCGAAACAGGATGTTCCCGACGGGACATATGCCCTCTTCAGAAGTAATGACAAATTTGTGGAAGTGATTACCGATGCCACAGCCAGCCGTACAGTTTGGTATTATTTTGATGAGGAGCTGTTCATTGCTTCCACGTCCCAGCGTGCCCTGGTATTTTTCCTGAGAGACTTTCAGTTCAATGAGAAGGTGATTCCCTGGATGCTGTCATCGGGAACCCTCGGTCCGGGAAATTCATGGGACAGCGGGTTAAAAATGCTGGAAGCCAATTCTTCTCTTTTGCTTGACAGAAAAGAATGGAAAATATCCATTAACCGGGAAGAACTGGAATATGAAGAAATCTGCAGAGACAAAAAAAATCATGAGGCCGAATTGCTCAGGGTATTGAAAGAAACTTTTCACAGGCTTGATCTGAATTACTCAAAGTGGATATTAACACTTTCCGGCGGATCTGATAGCAGAAGTATTTTATATATGCTCAGGGATATTGATAACCTGACATGTATTACATGGGGGCTTGCTTCTTCAAGAGACCAGAAAAACAATGATGCGTACATAGCTACTGCGCTTGCACGAAGGTACAATAAGGATCACCGTTTCTATCTGACCCATTCTTCCAGTGAAACGGCAGAGCAAATTTTCAGAAGGTATCTGGTTTGCAGTGAAGGCAGAATTGATCATATTATTGGTTATGTGGATGGTTTTCGAATCTGGAAGGAATTATTCAACGAGGGAGTAAGAGGTGTTATCAGAGGAGATCAGGAATTTGGACAGGCCCCGGTATTTTCTGAGTATCATGTAAGGTTGAAGGTTGGATTTCCTGTTGCTTCCGATTTTACCAATCTGGAAGGTATCGGGATATATGGGATGAATGATCAAATTATTCCTGACCGGCTTCTGAAAAAAGACAATGAAACATTGGCAACATACCGCGACAGGGTTTACCATGAATTCAGACAGTCACACGTTATGGCCGCGCTAAATGATATTAAGAGTACTTACCTGGAAATTATCAATCCTCTATTATGTAAAAACATCCTTCGAACAATTCGAACACTGCCCGATAACCTGAGAACAAACAAAAAGCTTATTAAGGAAATACTGAACAACATGGACCCATCCATTCCTTTTGCCCGGCATATTGCCATCGACAGAAGTGAAAATTTCTTAAGCACCAAAAAGGTTCGGGATGAGATGATAAACGAAGTCGGTTCATCTGGAGTTTTATCCCTGTTTCCGGATGAATTCCAGGGATTATTGCTGTGTGACAGGGAGCAAAACAGCTATAAACGGAGAATTGAACAGATCATAACGAAAAAAGTGAAGCGTCATTTCTCAAATAAATTCAAGGGTATGCTCAAAAGCACTATTGCCAAACCGAGTGTGAACAATCATGTGCTTTTATTCCGTGTTTATATCATTTCTAAAATGAAAAAGCTTTTGGAAGAGGATGCCAGGACAATAAAAACTTAAAGATCTTCCAGATGCGCTTATATTTATGTATCCATATGATGCTTTTGCCCAGGGTTCCCATGCGATATTTTTCCTGATGCGGATATTCCGGTGTACTATTAGCAGCTATAGATGAATGTACTGATTATTACTGAAAACCTGGGAATAGGGGGGGCCGAGAGAAGGTTGGTTGAACTGCTCAAGGCTTTTGACCGGTACCCCGATATCATGACGCATGTTGTTGTTTTAAAAAACCTGGTGAAGTTTGGCGATGTATATGTTCTTAGAAATACAAAGATTTCTGTGCTGACCCGCAAAATAAAAAAGGATCCAACGATATATTACAGATTATTGAAAATTTGCCGGCAATTCCAGCCTGACATTATTCATGGCTGGGGTTCCATGTCTGCTGTGTACGGGTTTCCTCTGGCAAGATTTTTACGTGTGCCGTTTATCAATGCCATGATAACCAATGCAGAATGCAGAAAATGGAGTAAAAGCTGGTGGCGTGCCAGGCTGACTTTCCCTTTCTCCGATGTTATTCAGTCAAACTCCTGTGCGGGAATACAAGCATACCGGGTTCCCCAAAATAAAGCCAGGGTAATCCATAATGGATTTGATATGAAACGTATAACCGGGCTTGCTGATCCGGAGAACATCAGAACTAAATTTGATATCAGAACAAAATATGTTGTCGGAATGGTGGGCACTTTTTCGGAAAAAAAGGATTATCACACTTTTTTCCGGGTGGCATTGGATATGGTATCGAGAAGAAACGATATTACTTTTATGGCCGTTGGGGACGGAGTGTATTTCGGGAAATTTAATAAAATGATTAAGGGTGATCAGAGGAAAAAAATAATACTTACCGGATTTCAGGAAGATGTTGAATCCATAATCAATATTTTTGATATTGGTGTACTGACTACCTATACTGAAGGAATCTCCAATGCCATAATGGAGTATATGGCTCTGGGGAAACCTGTGATTGCAACGGATGGAGGCGGAACCAGTGAAATCATTATTGATAAGGTGACAGGATTCATCATTGATCATGCTGCCGGAGAACAACTTAAAGAAAAAATAGAATATCTGGTGAACAATCCCGGGCAAACTTTTGTTATGGGTAAGAAGGGACAAGAAAGAATAATCAATGAGTTTAGTATAGAAAAGATGGTCAATTTGATCCTGGATTTGTATACGGAACAGACAGGTATTGCTCATTAAACCGAAAAATATATCCGAAATCAATTTGCTCTTCATTTAAACGGGGTGAATGACCAATGTTTCAGATCATTAATATTTAAAGTGATGGTTTAATGATCGTTTTCTTTATCGGGATCACTTTTTAAAATATGTCGATCAAATCAAATACCCGTTTTCGCATTGGTCAGACTGTCCGGGTACGCAGTCTGGAAGAAATTGTTGCCACACTTGATGATTACGGCAAACTGGATGGGATGGTATTTATGCCCGAAATGATCAAATACTGTGGTCGATCATTTCAAATATTTCATTTTTCCTGGAGAACCTGTATCGAAGGTCATGGCATCGGATTCCGGAGTATGACGGGTACAGTATTTTTAAAGGATCTTCGTTGTGACGGTGCATTTCATGATGGCTGCCAGCGGGGATGCCTGTTTTTCTGGAAAGAGGAATGGCTAAGTGAAACACCTGTTGATCAGTTAGATAATGTGGTCGACAGTTCTGTGCCGTGTTCCGGAGATGGTTTGCGGACAAGGACGGGAGACCGGTATTTCTGCCAGTTCACGGAGCTGGCCGGAGCTTCATCTTCTAACCGCCCCACACAGCTCATCTGGTATTTGAAAGATATATGGCACGGGGATATGGGCATTTTTGTATTTGTATCCAAATTGGTGGATGTCCTTTTAAACCGTATCAGACACTTCATCGGAAGGGATTCGGGTAAATTGTTGAAGGGAAACCGGAGTAAAACCGATAGGGAAGACCTCAATCTGCAACCCGGCGAATGGGTGCAGGTGAAAGAAAGATCAGAGATACAGTCAACCCTTGATCATGAGGGGAAAAACAGAGGGCTTCAGTTCAGTGCGGATATGTTGCCGTTTTGTGGGGGAAAATATAAAGTAGCCGGTAAAGTGAACAAGATAATCGATATGGAGTCCGGTAAAATGATCAATATCCGGAATACGGTCATTCTTGAAGAGGTAACCTGCCAGCGATTTGGTTGTTACCGGGCTAATTTGCTGTATTGGCGGGAGATATGGTTGCGGCGAAGCAATGCGCCTGGAGAACCCGTTATGCCTGCATAAAATGCGCTCGCTTAACAGCGATAAACTGTTAAATATAACAATTCAATATTTTTCTTAAAACTTTGCCCATCTCTTTGAGTATATATACGGGATACGATTCATAATTTGATTCTTCGACCAGTATACCCCCAAAGCTGTCCTTAAAGTTATTGATTCCCCGTAATGATTCATCAGTGGTTTGATAAGCATATCCTCCGAAATCATAGGTTACAAATCCCTGCTCGCGGAAAAAAAGCATATCCTGATAGTGCAAATACCTGTTGGCACATCCAATGAGCGACCGTTCTTCGTTATTTAATTCTGGGTTCCAGCTGTTTGAAACGGAATGTAATGCCCTGACCCGTTGGATGGACCTGTCAAGAAGATAGGAGTGATAAACAACGATGGGACTATCCTTTTGGTATGCCATGCGTACGATCAGAGCATCTCCGTATATTTTCAGCTTCTTTTCTGTTATGGTTCCTTCCAGTTTTCTGTGTTTATTGAAAGCATTGTAAGCTGCTATAAATGATGGAAGATGGTTGGTGGTTTCACAGATTATATCGCTTTTGATGGCCTTTCTGATGCCCCAGCGGGTATTCTTATTAAACGATTCTGTAAATCTGTTATCAGCAATATTGATCAGTTTTGTATATTTTGGAAATCTTTTAAATCCAATTCTTATTCCGGTATAAAATGATTGTAGGTAGTAGTTAAATAATCCATCCTTCAGCGAAGGATTATTTGCATACAGTATCAATTTTCTCTTTACCGGTATTTTTGTTATGAAAAATGTGAGCATATATTATTTTGTCTCAGTGAATATTTATTGATAGCACGATGGCAGATTAATACATACAGTTTTCCAGGGAACCCCAACGTATAAATAGGGCCGAAAATGTCAGCAATTTTTATTTCCATTTACCCAGCTTATCTCTGGTTTCAAAATATTCTTTCCAGAAAGCATCCTGAAAAGTAAGGATAAAAAATACTTCTTTTCATATTTCAGGAGGTTTATGACAAAAAGCATGGCGCTGTTCCAGCTTTCGGAAGTGTTCTGCCGTCTTGCCCTGATCCTGTTGGGTTCATAGCCATTCTTTGCCTTTCCGGATTTCCCTTCTATCGCATTTCTTTCAGCAGATTCCTTTCTTCGTTTTCTCCTTTGATTATCCATAAATATTTTAGCTCTTTTTTCTTTCGTCATTCATTCAACAGATTGATATCCGCAGGAAACTTGATATACTGATCCGCTGCCGTTGCATCTATCTGAAGTTTCCCTTCATTGGATGGGTCAGTTCCATCATGTAAATCTCTGCAAAACGATCCCAGGGAGCAACCTGACATAATTTTACCCACCGGTTCTCTTTTGATAACTTCCGGTAAAAGGGTGTCTTAAATTCTTCGGTTGTTAATTGTTTTGTCGATTCGTGACGCACCATGCTTGACTGCCATTTGGTATGAAATGCAAGCTTTTTCGGCTAATTTAGCCTTTTTCTTTGCATTTTAGAACTATATATCTCCCGACTTATCAACATAGCACATTGATTATCTAAAGGTATAATGGTTTTTCAGCAAATTCTATAGTAACATATTATCGGAAAGATCATTATAATTATTCAATTTATGAAATATTTGGGAAAAGAGGCATCTGGGTCAGAATTTTTATATACTTTGCAATTAAAGCATATCTGTTCAATAACTGATCATTCTTAAATTATTTTAAGTTGCAAAGCAAAATTCAGGGGCGTTGTATCAACAATCATATATAATTGAAGGTTGATGTTGGATACTTTTTAATGAATACATTCTTTTGAGAACAGAAAAAATCTGCATATTTATTAGAGCCTTAAAGGCCGGAGGGGCTGAAAAACAGAGTTTATTGCTGGCAAAAGTCCTGAAAGAGGAATTTGACGTATTTCTTCTGGTACAAAATGGGAATGATCCTGACAACAGATACCTGCGTTTTGCAAGAGAAAACCGGATAAAACTGATAATGCCAGAAGGGACTCAGATAGCAAGGCTGGCACATTTGTATACTTTCTTCAGAAAAAATGAAATACATCTAATTTTTTCATTTCTGACAAGCGATAATTTCTGGTCGGCTATTCTTGGAAAATTGACAGGGGTCAGGTTTCTGGTCGGAAGTATACGCAACGAGCAACTACCCGGATATAAAGAATATATTACCAGGTTATTGCAAAAATATATGCTGGATTACATAATTTTTAACAGTTATTCCGGTCTGAACTCATTTATTCGGAAAGGTTTTGTGCCGCAGAAATCTCTGGTCATTCATAATTGCATCGAAATAACATCACCCGTCATAACCAGGGAAAAGAAAAACAAAATCAAAATTCTTACCGTTGCCCGGTTCGTACCACAGAAGGATTTATATACTGCTTTAAAGGCTGTTTGGTATCTGAAAAAACTGCTTGTTCGGGAACCAATGGATATTGAATACGATATTGTCGGTTTCGGTAAGCAGGAGGCACAGATAAAAAAATGGATTACTGAATATGATTTATCAAAGAATGTTCGGCTTATTATCCATCCGGAAAACCTGACAGAATATTTTGAAGAAGCCGATATCTATTTGAGTACCTCTTTATTTGAAGGTTTGTCAAATTCCATCCTTGAAGCCTTGAGTTACTCTCTTCCGGTGGTTGCTACCGATGTGGGTGACAACCAACTGATCGTGAAAAACAGGGTCAATGGATATATTGTACCAGTAGGGGAATATCAGGAAATTGCACAGAGGCTTTCCGAACTGGTGGATTCTTACGAAAAAAGGATTTCCTTTGGTTTGAATGGATATAAACTCCTGGAAAAGAATTTTTCAATGAGCAAATTCCGGGATGAATACATCCGTTTAATACATTCTCGTATCAAATAGCTTATTTATGAAACCAAAGCTCGCTTATATCGGAGTGAAATATTATCCGTCAAAAGGAGGAACCAGCAGGGTGGTTGAGAACCTGACAAGGAAGCTGAAAGATCACTATGATATCACTGTATATTGCTACCGCAACAGGATGGCAAAAGGATATATTCCTGGTGTTCATGTGGTTTCATTGCCTTCTTTGCCTTTCGGCAGTTTCGGGGTTTTTGTTTACTATATTCTGTGTACTGCGCATGCCTTATTGTACGGTAAATATGATCTTGTTCATGTTCATAAAATTGATGCGGCATTCGTTATTCCCATTCTTTCAAAAAAATTCAGGGTCGTAGCCACGTCCCATGAATCACCCTATCTAAGAGATAAGTGGAACTGGCTGGGGAAAAAGTATTTTTTACTCTGTGAAAAAATATTTATCCGTTCCTCTGCTACTCTTACTTCCATATCCCGGCCCCTGACCGATTATTATATGTCTAAATATCAAAAAAAAGTTTGGTTCATCCCCAATGGGATCGAAATCACAGAGAAGATGGATATGAAAGGGGCATCCGTGATCCTGCAAAAATATGATATCCATAAGGGCTACGTGATGTTCGCTGCCAGGAGGATTATGGGTACCAAAGGGATACATACCCTGCTTGAAGCACTGGAATACATTCACTACAAGGGAGATGTAGTGATAGCCGGCGATGCTTCCCATGCTCCTCAACTCATAAAGAAGCTGACCCTGAAACATGCAGAATTGAATCTTAAATTCATTGGATATGTGGATCATCTCGGAGTATTGCTTGCCCTGGTCAGGCAGGCAGAGCTCTTTATATTCCCTTCTGAAACCGAAGGTATGTCCATCATGTTGCTTGAAGTGGCCAGTACGGGCACACCGCTGATATGCAGCGATATACCTGAGAATACGCAGATATTTACCGGGGATGAAGTGACTTACTTCAGGAATAAAGATGCTACGGATTTAGGGAATAAGATTACTGAAGCACTGGATGATATGAAAGCCCTTAATAAAAAAGCCGATAACGCAGTCAGAAAGATAAAAAAAGTGTATCTGTGGGATAGAATAGTTACTGAATACAAAGTGTTATATGGCTCTGTGCTAAATAATTGAATATTAATAAACTTTTGATATTCAGCAATAATTCTAACCTGTGTAAATTGTCATCTTATGAGAATATCTTTTCATTTCAGGTACTGGATATTGCCTCTGCTGGTTATTACACCGTTGATCATGATGTATTTTTCAGGGATCCGGTGGGCCCGGGAGCTTGTATGTCCTTCTGTGAACTGGGAACTGGGTATTGTGGAAAACCTGCAACTGGTTTTGCTACTAATGATGTTTATTGTGTCTGTAATGGCTGTTAAAAAGAAAAAAACCCGGATTGAAAAAATGGCATTTATCTTACTGGCATTTTTCACCTTATTCGTATTTCTTGAAGAAATTGACTACGGAAAACATTTTTTAGCATATTTTAAAGGGCATACCGATACATTCTTTCGTGACCTGACAGGACGAAGCAATATTCATAACCTGGGTAATAATGCCAGATTGTTTAAACGATCCATTTATCTGCTGATGCTGGCATTATTTATCATTGCCCCGCTTGTTGCACATCGGATTAAAAACCCAGTCATCCGATATCTGATACCGGCCAAATGGTTTATTATTACCTCTGTCATTACCGTTTTTTCATATGTGATTCCCAGGTTGCTGGTTGATCTGAATGTTTTTGAAGACGGTGGTTTTGGAGTGAATATCGGAGAGTTTTCTGAAATTATGGTATACTATATTTTTTTTCTGTATATGTATGAATTGGTTTTCGGGAAAGATTACAGTACCTATCAATCCCGAAATATGGAAAGCCAACACGTGAAGAATAATCAAACTTAGCGGTATTTCTGAAAAACCTCTTTATCAAGTGTCCTGACATTATTTTTGAATGCAGCCACAAACGCCTGAGGGTATCCGGCTGTCCGGCATTTTTTCTGAAGCTCTATGGCCGGACCTACCCGGTTGAATTTGCCGATGGTGTATCGATAGGCACCGCTGTAAAAATATTCAGAGCTTTCGTATGTAACGCCTTCAATGGTTACGGTAAATGTACCCAGTGATTTTGTTGAAGCGGTAATTTGCACCCTGAAATCGATGGTCTCTTCGGTTTTGGTTTCCGGCTGTTCTGCCGGAGTTTCAGGCCTGCTTTCCTGTACGGAGGTTTTGGCCGGTTCGGGGGGTGGTATGGCAGATTCAGCTGCCTTTGATTTTTCAGCAGACAGAGTGTCATCGGTGGTTTTTTGTTCTTCCTGTAATGTAATTTCCGTGGAGGTCTTTTTTTTATCAATTTCTTTTTCAGTACCGGTTTTGTTTTCAGAAGTGTGAGAGGGAACAGACAGTACCAGAGTTGAAGCAGACAGGGATGGCTCCTGGTATGTGAATGCAAGGGAATCAGCCGGAAACTGGCCTGCAAGGTAATTTTTCCCTGAAATGAGTGTGGCATCGAAAAGCTTCAGTACCTGGCGAGGCTGAAAACGGGTGGAGGAAAAAAAGGCCCTGGATGGATTGTCCCGGTCCATGACAAAGGCGAACTCATTATCCGGTGAATTGATCCCTTCTCCCAGGTTTACTGGTTCTGTCCATTTCTTGTGGTCAAATTTTGTCATAAAAATGTCGTAGCCACCAAAGCCCGGATGCCCATTGCTGCTGAAAAACAGGCTTTCCGGGTTCAGCAAAAAAGGGTGATTTTCGTTATCCGCCGTATTTACGGTACTTCCCATATTGACGGGCTTCCCCCAACCCTCTGAAGTTCTTACCACAATGTACAGATCATACCCCCCCCGGCCACCAGGCATATCAGAAGAAAATACCATAATATTCCCGTCTGCCGATACAGAGGGCTGGGTGCATGAATATTCATCTCCGTTGAAAGGCAGTTCGGTTATGTTTTTTGACCACCCGGTTTTTCTTTTTTTGTGGCTGGTAATGTATTCGGTCTGGTATATCTTCTCAACTATCTTCCCTGTTGACCGGGCTTCTGTTTCGCGGGAAAAAAACATTGTTTTCTCATCTTGCGTAAAACTTACTGATTCAGAAGGAAAGGGAAATGCGTACAGGTTGGAAAACAGTTCAGGTTCGCCCATGGTATTTCCCTCAAGGGGAGCATAATAGGTATCGATGCTCCCAAAAGGAATTTCCATGTTTTTCTGGCCGGTTTTTGTATCGTACAGGTAAATGATCCCATTTTTGTAAAATTGAACTCCCGATGAGGGAGCGACCAGGTCAAGCCGCAGCAGGGATAATTCAGAAGAAAAAACCATTTCTTTCAGGATTCTTATGGAATCTTCTTCCTGGAAATTGTTGGTAGTAGTTCCGGTTCCGTAGGTTTGGTTCGTAAAGGGTATAATAAAAAAGCCGGGAAGAAGAATAAGCAACCCGCATAAGAAAAATTGGGGCGATTTGATTTTTTGTGTAATCATCGTGAAGCACATAAATAGATTGTAATAATTCCGGTTACCAGTACCTGCTGTCTCCGAACCTGTTTTTCCCCTTACCCAGGTTAAGCCCTACCATGACCTCTGCCATTCCGCCATTGTAGCTCCATATACTGCTGAACGGGTATTCATAAGCCAGGCCGAAAACCCAGTTCTGGAACTGATATTGTCCCATGCATACCAGCCCATTGTTCATACGGTAAGAAACTCCAAGCACAGCAGTACGGAAGTAAAATTTCAGATTTAAGTCCAGTTTTTCATATAAATCATGGAGTGACGGATTTCCCGATCTTACTAAGATGGATGGTTCAAGTATGTAAGAATATTTGATATAGAATTTATATCCTGCAAGCAAGAAATACTGGCGTATAATGGGAGTATTTACGTAGCGGTCGTTTTCCCATTCTATTGAGTTCTCAAAAAGCTGGTTGGACGATATTCCGGCATATAAGCTTCTTCCATAATAATAAATTCCGAAATTGGCATCGGGAATGGATGTAGGTTGTGGGCCTTCATCGATCAATGGATCCCGGAGGGTGTTCAGGTCTCCATAAAATAAGGAATATAACATGATGTTGGCAGAGAGACCAAAGGAAAGGTGTGATATGGAAGTCCGGCTCAAAGGAACATGATAGGCATAGGTGGCCTGCAACCCGGTTTTTCGTAAGGGGCCGTTAATATCATTGTATATGTATGCTCCCAATCCCACATTGGTAAATTCTGAACCCTGTTTTACTATTTTTCCCCTCAGTCTTCTGTAATTAGGGATCCTGGTCTGGAAAGTCAGTACCTGGGTCCTGGGTGCGTTGGCAATTTTTTCCACATTTTGCCTGGATGAGAGGGTGAAAACATAGAAATCCTTACTTCCTGCAATGGCCGGATTAATGAGGTATGGGGCAAATATATACTGACTCTGGAAATAAATGGGGATTTCCTGAGGATAGGTCTTGATATTCAAAATAGCGAAGAATATCAACAGGATGGAAGTATTGCGGACATGTGTTTTCATCGCATTAACATGGGCTTATGTGATGTTGTCTGTTTATCCTTCAATAAGTAAATTACTGTCCTATTCATGCATCAACAGTGATTATGAAAATGGCTTCACCGTGCTCCCCGATGGAAAGTCTCATTGACCCCGTAGCCCTGACGCTGACTTCGCCATCTCAGGGTTCAATTTCGACTATTCCATTACCTTAATACGGTAACGTATCCTTTGATAGGTTTTCTTCCTTGTCCTAAATCTATCACATACAAATAATTTCCCATGGGCACCAGTTCTCCGTTTACCGTCCCGTTCCAGCTGCTGTCGGTGCCCCGGTACTCAATCAGCAGCCGGTTGTTCCGGTCGTAAATTTTGATAATGGCCTCGGGGTATTCCCTGATAAAGGGCAGGCTCCAGTAGTCGTTAAACCCGTCACCATTGGGTGTAAAAATATTGATGATGCCATATCCCAGCTCCATTTCACTGACCTGTATAACCAGTGAATCGGAAAACATACCCGCTCCGCATTCATTTATACCCCTGACCGAAAGATAACAATTTCCGAAAAAGGACTCATTCCATGTGATCCGGCAACGGTCCCCCAGGTTGGTTATGGTCCCGGCGTTTGCTGGGAATAGGTCCCACTCATAGCTGATAACATCTGAAAACGTTTCATGCAGGCTATATTCTTTATCCGGTGAGTTCTGATAGAGGGAAACAGGACCTTCCGGGGTAACAGGAGCTTTTGGAAGAGGATCCACATGTATGTTCAGGGGAGGTGAAATGGCTGCGAAACCGATGGGGCCGTATGCATTGTATGACAGGGCGCAGCTACCATAGAAATCTGGTTCCCAGTCGATAATAGCTGTTTTTCCATCGCTGGTTACCGTTCCGGCATCATCGGGTGTAACTTGCCAGGTGTAGGTATTTGCATTTTCCGATCCAACTGTGGTGTATTGAATGTCTTGGCTTCCCTGGCATACAATTTCCGGACCGGCGGGTTTTGCTTCACTGGGAAGCAGTTCAGGGGAACCCAGTCCCATAGCATAAAGCCATTCCTGCAGGTTGGTAAAGCCGTCGCCGGTATTGTCGTCATGAGGATTTTCCTCCGGATAGGAATCTATGGAAGTAAGTGGTCTGGTTTCCGTTGCATAGGCCGGCCATCCGACTCCCTCTTCACCATAATATGTGCCATCGGGTATACCGAAAATACTATAAGCGCCATTGATGGTCAATGATTGAGAAGGCCCGATATTGAGCGTCCTGAAACCAATATATGTATTCCCCGGGCAGATGAAGGTTTCCACTCCGGCAGGTAATTGTGGGTTGATGAGGTCCAGAACTTCATGGATAGAAGTACATTTTTGATTGAGCTGAATGGTTTTCCCGTTCAGGGAAAAACTTTTGGGATTGGCCTGCCAGTCATACCCGTTCAACATGTATCCGGCGGATGTCCCGGTCACCGTCCGGCTGAAATTATAGGCTCTGGCCGGAAGGGGGGCCGGGCTGTTGATTGCATGACCGGTACGGTTTCTTACATTCTCAACGATTCTTTGGTCAATTTCGTCGCGTTTAAAAGGTTTGGTGCCTACGTTGCTCAGTACGTAGTCTTCTACGTTGGATGCATTCAATATACTGTATCCTTCCAGAGGTACAGGGGATGTATTTGCAAGCTGAAAATCAGGATTTCCGAAATAAAACTTGTCCCGTTCCTTAATATTGGGATTTTCCAGTGATTTGACACACATATTGTCAGAAGCATATATTTTGGCATCCGGGTGAATGTCTGCCATGATCAGTCCGGCCAGTTTGGTCAGGGAAGAGGTGGAGGCATCCGGAGCTGGTAATGCTACATTCCCCACATAAGCAATGTTTACTTTTCCACTCTGAAAATTGGGGCCAATTCTCAGGTTTGAATTATACATCATGTTATTCATTATTACTATATTATTAGCACGGGTGAGAGGGTGTCTGTCCATGCTGTAGGCATAAAGATTGTTCTTCAGGGTGATATTATTGGCCTGGTCAATAAGCATGGCATACCCGTGATCTTCCGGTTCATGGTCCCCGTATTCGTTGTAGTGCAAAGACTGATCCAGCGGTTCTGAAAAGATGCAGTTACTCATAGTAAGGTTTTCGGGCTGGGTCATGCCAATAATTTCATCTATGCCCCAGGAAAAGGAACAATGGTCAATGATTACATTTTTTGCATCCGAGTAGATTGAGAGGCAATCCCGGCTGCTGCCGTCAATGCCGTTGAGATCGTCACCATGTCTGATCCTGATATGCTGCATAATAACATCATGTGTTTTCAGGACTACCATTGTGCCTATGATGGTGATACCGGGTCCGGGGGCTGTTTGTCCGGCGACAGTTAAATAAGGATTGGTAATGGAGATGTATTTAAACGTTGAAAAGTCCAGTGTTCTGTAGTCAATAACTCCTCCCACCTCAAATAAAACAATTCGGGGATACGGCCGGTTGATGCACCAGCGGAAAGTTCCCCTTCCGGTTGCTTCATCCCCGAAATCGCCCGGATCCAGATTATCTACGATCAGTATTTTCGGGGTAGCACTTCCACTGTAGGCCCCTCTTGTTTTTGCTCCGTATCCTTCAGCCTCTGGAAAAGCCAGTTGTGCATATGCGCAGGTATGAATCAAACCGAAAAGTAACAGCAGGTATCCTGCTTTCCTGTGTAGAAAGTGTTTTTTCATACTTGTATACTCAGGATTTTTTACATCAATCAAAATCAATGAGTTATGCCAATAATGAAAAAGATAACAAAGTTTCCTGTTGTTAAACGACAAATTTTACCGGCTCGTTGGGTGAATCATATTAACATATATCACCCTTTATGTTTGTATATATTATTTTGTGGTTATTATTTAACGTGTTGGACAATTCTTTATGAAAGATCGATCATTTTAATGAATTAGTCAAGCTTCAAATCAGTGAATAACATTCTGTAAGTTTCCTTTTTCGGTTATTGGCAATCCAGATAAGGGGTTATATTCTACGGGTAGATGGAGAATCCGCTATCCGGAGGCACGGATTCAGATCGGAATATTTTTCAAACCATATTATCCATAAAATGAATACGATAACATACGTAATGAAATTATAGGTGTTATGCACATAAACAGAAGCCATGTAATCCCCGTATTTCTGAATATGTATGAAAAGCAGCACGAAACGTAATATATTAACTGCTGTTAATATCAAGAGGCCTGAACCGATGGCCATCCATGTGGTTTTTTTTCGGTTTCCTGTAAGAAATACCAGAGCGGCGAAAAGGTACATCGTGGATATTCCCAGGCAGCTTTTTGAGGCATAAATGGCCCCGTTGTTTCCAATCAGATAAAATGGCTCGACAAAGGATTCGTATCCGAACCATGCCAGGATTTTTTGAGAAGCTGTAAAAAGGAAAGTGATCCAGTATAGAAAATCAAAATATCCGACGATCAGATACCTGATTATTACGAACAGAAAGATGGCCAGGATGATTTCATTGAGCTTTCTGTATATCGTTCCCGCATTCATGCCCGGCAGCCTTTGGGCGATATATTTTCTGTTCAACCTGATCCAGAAATATAACCAGGCAACAAGACATATAATGCTGAAGGCTGATGCCATATCTTTTGCCTGTGTATGAGTGAAATGACTAATGAGATGTGCATAGATTGCCATGAGCAGTGAAACAGAAACAGTATATACCAATGCCAGTATGAAAGAAAAAATTGTCCTTAATCTGGGTGTGCTGGGAGTCAAAATGACTGCGGATATTAGCAGGTAGAGCCATTTTTTAATCATAAACTGATGGCCGATGGCAATAACCCGGAGGTTGTCCGCAACCATGTTATGTTCTGTTATTTGTGCTGCCGATCCGATCTTACCCAAAAGAAAATTGGTAATGGACCGGACCAGCTCCATGTAGCTGTTGAATAAGGGGTTCAACAGAGACATAGTCGCTTCTGAATTGACAATGAGTATTTTATAAATAATGTAAACAGATAGAAGAATGCATATCTTGAGTATCAGTAATACCACTGGTTTATTTGATGCTATCCGGACAGACATTTTCTTTCTTGAGAAAAGATATTCTTATGTTCCAGGGAGTTATAAAAAACCTCTTTTCGGGAAGGGGATTCGCACAGGATCATGCTCCCGATTTGTTCTTCTTCCTTTTCCTTGCAGCGAAATAAGTAACACCTGCGGCGCCCAGTACGATTAACAGAGCACTATCCAGTGGAGCTGATACGACGGTTTGATGTCTCCAGTGATGATGATGTCTGTGGCGGTGCCTGGTTTTTTTCCCCGGTTTACCATAAGCATCAATTGAAAAATAAAGCATGATACTTAACAGGGTAATGATCCTCAGTAGTTTCATTTTTCCTTTTTTTAATGATTCAATGGTACGATACATTTATTGCTGGTAATATTTTTATGGTGATATGAGTGGTGAATAATTATCTCATTTCATTGGAACGTTTATTCACTGATGATTTTTCTTCTGAAAATATTATTCATGGCCAAAAAGAAATAACGCAGGTCCGTAAAATGCGACTGAGTTTTCTCTTTCAGATAGATTCTTTCTGCTTCAATGTTTCCTTTATCAGAAGGCATATTCAGGGATACATAGGGTGGAATGCAACCGGGTTTTGTAAGAACGCGGCTCACTTTCAGATCTTCCGGCAATTCATTAAACCGGGTTTTGCTCAGAGGTCGTACCCCCACAAGTTTTAGTTCTCCTTTCAGAAGGTTAATAATTTGTGGCAGCTCATCTATCCAGTGTTTTCTGAACCACTTCCCCCAGGTAGTCAGTCGGAAATCATGTGCAGGTTTGCCTTTATCGGTATAGCCGTTCATTTTTACCACAAAATCCTGAATAAATTCAGAAAACGGATGCATCGTCCTGAACTTATATATCCTGATCATTTTTCCGTTCTTACCCACCCTGTTTAACCGGATAAATGGGCCATATGTTGGTCTGACAACTTCTTTTGGCTCACCGGTTTTCATAACCACAAAATAGGTCAGGCCGTGAATAACCCTGAAATCGATTATATCAAACCCGCATGAAACCAGTCTTCCCAATACTTCAGCTTTTGAAAGGAACCGGTACTTCCCTTTTGTGATCCTGAAGTAGAGTCCTTTTGTGAAGGATAATTTAGGTATGACCCGGTGGAAAAGAAAATCAATCAGAATTTTCAATTGTTTAACAGGTGTGATCAGGTTTGCATAAACCCTCTCATTGCGCTGTTCATTTGTTTCAAAGTTGCCAATATAAATTCCGGCATCGGGCAATAACGAATTAATGGCTTTGAAATACTTGTTGATGTACCGGGTATGATTGGTTTTTTTGAAATCAATGATGGCGCGGACATCACTGCCCATGATCACAGCGCGGACATTAGAGAGTGTCAGGGGATTTGTGTCAAGATAAAGCCTGGAAGTGAGCAGGATGTTATTGATCTTTCCGAGATGCAAGTTCTCTTCAATGTAATGAAGAACCGGAAGGCTCGATTCACGGGAAATGACATCGACGATTAATCCTTTCCTTTTCTGGTGGATGGTTTCTGAAGCTTCCTCCCAGGATGGAGGCTTTTCCAGCCTTTGCACATTGGAACGGAATCCATTTATATTCACCAGCTGATATCCTTTGCGGATGAAATCTTCGCCGTTTAATAGATGGCATACGTTACCCTCTATTAATTTTTCGGAAAACGTGTTTCCCCCCATTGATGTTCCGAAGAATTAAACTGATGAGATTGAATAAATCGAACTGATCTCCCTCGTTCGAACTAAAATAACTTTTTAAAAACTCATGTTTTCAAAAAGTACTTACACTCATGCACTAAGCACCGGTGTTATTACTTATACATAAATTTAGGCCAAAACAAACTGTTTGTCAACTAAGTTTTGACCAACAACCTGATTTTAATGATTATCCTGATTCTCTGAACTTTGGCATAAATCATTCGAAAGAACCGTGCGGATGATGTAACCAATTGTTATTGAGGTGATAATATGACATTGTCGTGAATGAGATTCACAGATATATTCAACGCCGGTGGATAAGGTTTGGAAATAAAATAAAACCCTGTACTGGTATACATCAGGGGTATCGCTTTCATGCTAATATATCCTTCTGCATTTGACGAAAAGAATAAAATGCGTATTTTTTTTTAGAAAGTTCTGCCATTTCATTTATCTCCGGTTCACCGGAAGTACATCTGTTTCTTTTGCAAAATGATATTTCCGTATTGAAAATTATCGTAAAAAGTTCAGAACCAGCAGTGTAGTTGTTATGGTGGAAAAGATTAAACTGTACGGAAATTCGGTGAAACCCCAGACCCGTTTCTTTAATGGCTCAACATAGACAATATCATTGGGCTTAATTATGTAATAATACGAAGTAAAGATGTTTTCGTCGAGCAGGTTCACGTAGTTCTTTGTAATGATATTATTTTCTTCCCGTATTACCAGAACCTTTTCCCTGTTTCCGAATTTTGTGATATCGTTTGCATATCCGAGCGCCTGGAAAATATTGATACGCTTATCGTAAAACGTGTAGATGCCCGGATTGTTTACTTCTCCAAGTACCGTGACCTTTTTATTAACGAATTTGATGCTGACCTCAGGCTGGTTAAGATATCCCTGAAGCCTTTCCTCCAGAATGTCACTGGCTTCCTCAAGGGTTTTATTCAGTAATAATACTTTTCCGATATAGGGAAGTTTAACATAGCCTTCTTCATTTACAGTATAGCTGATGAGTGTGACATCCTCCCTCGCATAAAACTGGTCTCTTCCAACATTGAAAAAATTTAATGTTTCATCAAAGCTGGTTACCCTGATATACAGTTCATCGCCTGGCTGGATCAGGTTGACTTCTGCGATTTTCATGTGAAAAGCCTCAGGCTGATCTTGTTTGCGATCCTTTGGCTGAACATATACCAGTTCTTTTTTTGTAACACAGGATACCGAAAGAATGATTAGAGAAGCGAAAATAAAAAGGATGCAGGATGTTCTTTTCATGGCAGGTTTCTCTTTGTTGGGATTGTGGATTGGCTAATGTAAAGTTATTAATATTTAGTTAATTATGAATTTAGTTAAATATAATTTTGATAATATTTAAAATTAATTTACGTATATGCGTATATAAATGTAAAAAAATATTATTTTTTTTCTGTAATAATACTGATATTTTCAAGATTCCCGTCGTTGGGAGAGGGGGTGATTCCGAGAAGTTTACACATCAATTCATACACATGGATATTTTTAAAGGCCGGGATGGTATGACCTTTTTCGAATGACGGTCCGCAGGCATAGAATATGGCATTCATATCCGGGCAGGTGGTGGGATCATACCCGTGGGCGCCCCCTTCGAATGTCCTGCCCCTTTCCCAGCCTATGCTCCACCCGGGATCTGCTGTTACGGTAATATCCAGGCATCGTGGATGGGTTCCATAGTGCCAGGAAGGGGGTGTTGCGGAATTGGCAGCTACCACCAGATGGGGGATGGCTTCAAGGGTATGTAAAAGGGTTTCGTAGAATCCTTCAGCAGCCTGTATGTTGATTACCGGACTGCCTCCACGGGCTGTCCTTATCCAGTGTGGAGGAATGTGATCATTCAGCCAGATGACCCGGTCGTTGCTGATTTCTGTCATGCCATGGTCAGAAAGGATAATCAGGTTGATCGTTTCATAATGGGGAAGCCTTTTCATCCGGCGTATGAAAACCCCCACCAGGCTATCGAGATATTCCACCATTTCTCCTGTTTCGATGCTTTCCGGACCATAAGTATGCCCCACAGCATCGGGCTCGTGCAGATACCACATGATGAGCCCCGGACGTTCCTCCAGAGGCAGTTCCAGCCAGGCCATAACAGTATCCATTCTGTCGACGAAAGCCATATCATGGTCATAGGGTTTCCACCTGGAAGGGCGCATTCCCTGAATATCCGCTTCCGATCCCACCCAGAAACAGATGGCTGTTCTGATGCCCTGTTGTTCCGCCGTATTCCAGACAGGTTCCCCACCGTAGAAAAATCCGTCTCCCACAGCTTCCCTGTCTCCTATGCTGTACAACCTTCCTGTGGCAGGATCCATGAAACTGTTATTGACCAGCCCGTGGTGGTCGGGAAATAGTCCTGTAGCCAGTGTATAATGATTCGGGAATGTTTTTGTGGGAAATGCGGGAATAAGGAATTCGGCACGGATCCCTCCTTCTGCCAGCGCGTCCAGGTTCGGGGTGGAATACAATTGTGAATAATCCCAGCGGAACCCGTCCAGGGAAAGAACTACCAGAGTATGTGGCTCAGGGTCTGCATGATCAATATCCCGGCATCCTGCCAGGAATAATGGAACAGTACATATCAGGAGAAGCAAGGGAAGTCCGACCCCCTCGGCCATACATTTTAATGTTTTCATAGAATGTCTTTATGGTTGCGGGCATTGACAAAAAGAATATTCCCCATACCCTTATAGCCCAAAAATACTTTGTCTTTATCGTGCTTGACCTGTTCGCCACGGAAACCGATAATGGTCAGTCCTGCCTGAGCCGATTTTTCAATGATGAGTTGTTTGGGGCTGATATTTTCATCCTGTTTGATGATTTCAATGTTCTTTGTCGATATGTGCAATCTTCCTTTCTGCACCAGGTTTTCAAGTTCTTCCCTGGCCCGGATGATTTGATCGGGCTTACTGATATTGAAGATTTTAATATGACTCTTTTTCCAGTCAGGATGAAGAAGAATGATGTAGCTGATCAGAATCATCAGGCTGGAATTTTCAAAATCGGTGGTTTTTAACCAGATATGAATGCCGTTCCTGGGCTGCAGTATTTTCCTCGACCATCCCAGAATGCAGATGTCAAAAAAACCGGAGCGCACGAGGCTGTAATTGTCAACAATCTGGTTCAGATGTTTCGGGTCTTCCCGGTCAAAATCAAAGATGATCATATTGTTTTCCAGACCCGAAATGGAGGGTAACTGAATCACCTGGGCGATGGCTGAGGTATAACTTGGAGATATCAGGGTATCGAGGTATACATTATGATGGGTACGGTGAGAGGTTTCGATCAGTTTTTTCAACACTTCCCTTGATTCCAGATGTGTGTTGCGAGAATAATATCCTTCAATCAGATGAATGTATGTACCAAAACCGTACTTGTAGGATATCCAGTTTACAAGTTGCAGGGCATCGTCCCTTTGAAAAGTGTTTCTGGAAACGCATACGACCGAGGGGCGCCATTTTTGGGAACTGCCTATTTTCTTGGATTTTTGCAGGTAAACCTGAAGGTTTCTGGAAAGCTGAAAAATGGATGATTGAAAAATGGCTTCAATTCCCTGCCGGTCCTTATGATAATAATGGATAAAGGTATAGATCAATGTCATGACCACCAGTGCCAGAAGGCTGTATAATGTGCTGATTTTGAACATAAGATAGAAGCACATGATGAAGCCAATAAAGGAAAGATACCACCGTGATTTGAAGGAGGGACGGTAGGACGGGTCGGATCCGAAGTGATACAGGAAGGAAATGAGACATAGTGATCCGTAAGTAACCATAAAGAACATGGAAATGATCTTGGCCACCGCATTGACCGACCCGAGGGCGACAAAAATGAAGGCGATGATCACTGTAATGACGCTGGCATTGAAAGGTTCGTTATTCTCATCTTTTCCCCGGGCAAGAAACAGGTTCAGCCGGCGGCTGGGGAATGAGCGGTCGACACCCAGTGCCTGCAGGGTGCGTGGTGCTACCATAACACTTCCCAAAGCAGAGGATATGGTGGAAGCAGCCAGCCCCATGGGAATGGCAATATTTCCGTACAGGGCAATTTTTGCCATGATCAGCTGGTTGTTGACCAGTTCCGCAGGAGATGCCGAGCCAGCCAGTTTCCAGGTAACAAAGAAATAAACTACCAGCCCGATCAGCGTGGCCGAAATGGTTCCCAGGGGAATGGATTTGCGTGGTTTCTTCAGGTCACCCGACAAACCTACACCTGCTGTCATACCGGTAAAAGCAGGAAAGACAATGGCAAAGATAATGAAGAACTGGTCCATATTCCTCATACTACCTCCCAGGGGCGAAAATTCAGAAGTTATGGCATAACCTGTATTCCCGAGAAAGAAAAGTACCAGGGAAGTAAACAGGATAGCTACTACTACATAGAGGGTTTTCACCCCCAGATTGGCTCCCTTTTTCAGTACCAGCAGGGCCAGAAGCGTCATGGCCGGAATGCTGATTACCTGCCTGGGCAGATGCCACCCCCATTTTTCAGCTACGAAATTAAACAGGGGTTCAAATGCTTCGGTAAAGGCAATAACATAGAATGCCACACTGATGGCCTGCGACAAGTACAGGGCAATTCCGATGGTGGCGCCAATATTCAGTCCGAAAGAACGCGAAATGATATAGTATTCCCCTCCGCCTTCCACTTTCTCGTTGGTAGCAATTTCCGAAAGAGCCAGCGCGGTAGGAATGGTGACCATATGTCCTACCAGAAGGATGATCATTACACCGAAAAATCCCAGGGTGCCCACAGCATAGCCGAATCTCAGAAAAAGGATGGCTCCGAGAATGGTGGAAATGGCTGTAAAAAATACAGGGGCCGTTCCGAAACCGTGTTTCCTCTTAGTAGTATTGTCCTGCATCTTCGGTTCTATGAAAAAGATATTTTTCCCTGCAAAATGCATAAAAAGTTGAATAAAATAAACAATTTAACCATATATTGTTTAAAATAAACCGGTAAAATGTTTCCTGAAATGGTTTTTGATTTTTTCATTAGTGAAACAACTTCAGAGAATAAAATTTCAAATGCCATTCAACTTTTTTCTCCTTTTTTTTGTTTATAGGTTGTGAACGTATTTTGGTAAAAAAACAGGCCTGATCAGGTAAAGACCAATCCTGAGTCCGTTGTAATATCATTAATTTCAGTACGGCAGATTAAGTAATGTGTGAAAAACTTTTATTGATATAACCTAATTTTGAAAAACCTCGTATAATCATTTGTTATTCCAAAATTTAATCATCGCGATTCAAATTATTAAGTGTAACTGAACAGTCGCCTCAGTAAAATATAATCTAATCAGAAGAAAATGAACTCTATATTAACAAAAGTGCTTGGTATGCTCATCCTCGTGACGGTTTTATTCAGTGGATGCAAAAAGGATCCCATAGAGGAACCAAAAGATAAACTGAAAGAATATCCGGGAGTTAACATGATGATTGACCGGCCAGGCGACAAGGAAAGTTATTTTATTACCACCATAACGAATGGTGATACGTTGAACGGGATATACCCCGGCTGGTGTCTTGATACGGACAAACACCTTTTGTCTGATACCCTGTATACCGTTAAGGTGGTTGCACCGGATGATGAAATATTATCCTTATTTATCGAATGTCCGGAGAATATTGATCTGATGACCTATATTATCAATGCCGGATATGTAGGAAAACCTGCTTACAGCGGGGGGGAATTTACCTATGGTGATGTGCAGCTTGCTATCTGGTTATTGATTGATGATAAACAATCCTATGTAGGTTTGGATGACTGGAATCAGAACCGTGTAAATGAGATAATAGATGAAGCTCTGCAGTATGGAGAAGGCTATGTCCCCGAAGCGGGAGGTATAACCCCCATTGTATTCATCCCTTTCAGGGAGAACACCCTGTATACTGCCCAGATTTCAGTCATTGAATTTCCCCTGGAGGATTAACTCACGATGATAATCAGCTATCAGATTCCTGTTGGGGAACCTCCCACCCGTAGTCTACATATTCCCAGTTGAACTTGTTGCCTTTTACGTGTATCATAACGAATCCTTCTTCCATTCCCAGGCGGGGGCCGTTCCACCAGGAAGCACATACCGCTCCGCCTGTGATGAACCGGGCGCCCATGGCCGATATTTCTTCCAGAAAATGCAGATGGCCCTGCAGCACAAGTTTCAGATTGTGATCGGCAAACCTGTCGAGTACCTCCTTTGAGTTGACAACTACCAGGCTTTCTCCATTCGGAACCGTGGAACCGGCCAGCAGCTGGGTCTGTACCGTGATAAGCGGTATGTGCATAACCACCACAATGGGGGTGGAGGGATTTACCCCGCCCAGATCACGGTCAAGCCATTCAAGCTGTACCGAATCTACTTTTCCGATATATACCCCTTCATGATCTTTTTCAATGGAATCGAGGATATAAAACCGCCATCCTTTATGATCGAATGCATAAAAGCGTTTCCCTATCCTTTGCTCATACATTTTTTTCCCGTAAAGAGGATGGGAAGGATCAATTCCGCTTTTCGGATGATATCCGAAAATTTCATGGTTTCCTATGGTATTGTATACGGGGACCTGTATCAGGGCGGAAAGGGAGTCGTACAAACTGTACAACGAGTCGACCCGGCTTTCCCGCTGGTTCAGAGCATCCATGATCATATCGCCTCCCGTTATCACAAAATCCGGTTGTAAACGGTTTACCCTGTCGATGGCTTTGCGAAAACCCTCAGCGGCATTCTTTTCAGGTTGTACATGAATATCGGTCAGGAATGCAAAGCTGAATTCTTCAGTGGAGGTATCTTTTTTCTTGCATGATACGGTAGCAAAAAAAATGAGAATGACCGGGAAAAGAACGAATGGCTTCAAAATGGATTTCATAGGCATATGTTTTTTGATGGTTAGAACATGACTTGTTGATTAAAATCCGGAATTAATTCACATAAATATACAAAACCTTCCGGTTCACACTCATGCTTTCAGGTTATTATCAATGAAATCTCCCAGCTTTCGGTAATTTTCTTCCATTACAGGCTTTTTTGGCGGATCAAAAAGAAGAGCGGTGGGATGCCTCAGCGGATATACCGTATACCTGCCGGCCTGAAAGACATGACCGAAGAGAAGATGGAATTTCTTTTTTTCTGGCCGCGGCAGATTAAAATACATCAACAAAAAACGTGTGGCATGAAAGCCAAGGGGTACGATCAGTCCCGGGTTGACAGCTTCCATTTCCCTCAGCAGATAGGGGCTGCATGCATCGATTTCGGTTCGGGAGGGTCGGCGGCATTTTGGAAGGAAACATTTTATGAGATTGGTGATATATATCTGTTTACGATCGAGTCCGGCTATGGCCAGCAGATGATCCAGATGGGGGGCTGAAGGACCTGTAAACATTCTGCCCGACTGGTCTTCCACCGGACCAGGTGCCTGTGCGATCATGAAGATCTTTGCATGGATATTCCCTTCTCCCGGCAGGGCATGCTTCCTCGTCAGGTGCAGCGGGCAGAAGGTACAGTTTCGAATTTCCTTTCTGAATGCTTCCCAGTCCATGAATTCATGAAAAAAGAGTTACTTTTGTTCAAAAGTACTGATTTCATATGTTTTTTGTGTTTTTTGGCAGTTCAATTTCCCGAAGGGAAGGGAATAAAAACCATGCACGAGTTGTCTAAAGATTGAACAATCGCCTTGACATCGAAGAAGATCCATAACGATTGGGAGCTGGTTGAAATGGCCAGGCAGGGCGATATGAACGCGTTTGCAGAGATTGTCAGCCGGTATGAAGGGAAAATTGCCAGAACAGTGATTGGCATGCTGGGAGATGCGAATGAAGCAGATGATGTGGGACAGGAAACATTTATCAGGTTCTTTAAATCCATTCATTCATTCCGCGGGGATTCGTCCCTGGGAACTTATCTGACCAGGATTGCCATTAACCTGTCGTACAATGTGCTGAAAAAAAGCAAAAGAACGGGCTCACTGGTGCAGATATGGGACAAGGAAGAAAAAGAAATGGATATTGTGGATGAGTCGCAGGATCATGAAGAAAAAGAAAAAGGAGAAATGATCGACAAAGCCATTCAATCGCTCGAACCTGGTTTCAGGGCTGTGGTAAACCTCAGGCTGGTTCAGGGGTATACCACGAAGGAAACCGCTGAAATACTGGGACTGCCTCTGGGTACGGTCCTTTCGCGCCTGTCACGGGCTCAGATGCAACTGCAATGCAAACTTAAACACCTCATATAATAATATAAATGAAGCGTGGGAAATTATACCGCTGGTTGTGGATGTCAGAGGAAAATGCTCTGACAGAAACCCGGGAAAAAAAGCTATACCGGGCCATGAAGGAAATGCCTGATCTGGAAAAACGCAGAAGCGAAATCAGAAAGCTTTCGGAACTCCTGTCGGAAAGAGAATATCATTTCGGACCAGGTTTTGTTGACCGGACCATGAACCGTCTTGCAACGCAGCTAAAGGAATCGCAAAATGCCGAGCTCTTTCCGGGCATTACTCCTGCCTTTAAATGGATTTCCATTGCAGGAGTGGCCGCACTGTTTATCCTGGTATTCAGTTTTTATCTTTCCCAGGGAAGCCTGTCGATCGAATCGTTTTTCGGCACCAATTCTTTTTCAAATGATAATTTGATCAGTTACCTGCTGTATCAGAACTAATCAAAACACGTATTATGAAAACCCGTCCCGTCATTATTCTGATCTGTACCCTGGTGCTGGGCTTCCTGCTGGGAATGGCTACATCGGCCTGGATCAGACACAGCAAAATGAAAGATTTCAGGGCCTTTAACAGCATTGAAGCTTTCCGGGTAAGGACCCTTTCCATCCTTGATCCGACCCCGGAACAGAAAGAAAAGATCGTTCCCGTGATCATCAAATACGGGCAGAAAAATTTTGAACTGAGAAAGAAATACAGGGAAGAATTTATTGTCCTGATGAAAGAATATCGGGATACTCTGTATCCTTTGCTTACCAGGGAGCAGATTGAAAGGCTGGAAATGGGACCTCTCAGGGGTCGCGAGGATGACCGTGGCAGAAGGGACCGGGAGGGTGGAAAAGACCGCGATGACTTCAGAGATAAAGATTACCGGGACAGACACGACAGATCGACCCGTCCCGACAGCGGGGATTACCGGAAAACCGATCCTCCTCCCAGGCCATCGAAAGGAACCCTGTCGCATGTGCCGAAAGAATGTGAATTTCCCTGGTATTTTTTCTGATACGCGGTTTACACGGAATTGACATCATGCTTTTATTCAGGAGGTCCGGCAGAACCTCCTGTTTTTATTCATCATCCAGGCTGTACAGCAGATAGTCGAGAAGAATAGGGATATCATCACGATTTATTCCGTATGAGGTCAGTATTTCCGTATCCTCTGCCACCATCTCTGTGAGTTTTTCGGGAGCAAGTTTCTTTTCCAGTATGGCCCTGCGGTACCATTCCACTGCCTGTTGCAGGTTCCCGGCACTCCATTCCATGTGTCCCCGGTTTACCATATCATACATTATGATCTCTTCATCGGGAATTTTATCCATATATTTCCTGGCCTGGTCCAGTTTGCCGGTGACATAGTAACACCAGGCAATGGGTCTGAGCACCTTCCTGTTTTCAGGATCCTGAAATTCCACCTTGAAATAATATTTTAATGCCTGGTCGTATTTTTTCAGGTCCAGATAGCAGCGGCCGATGGAGGCCTGAAGATACAGATCGTCAGGTTGCAGTTTTTCGGCTTCCTTATAATATTCCAGGGCTTCCCGGGGCATTTTCATCTTCCGGTAGCAAAAAGCAATCTTTTTCAGGTTCCATAGCCGGTTGGTATCGAAAAGTTCCGCCTGTTTGTAGTATTTCAATGCGGCCTGGTAATCTCCCAGCCGCTGGTAACAATACGCTGTTTTTTCCGTGATCTCTGCCGATGGCTCTTCTGTAAGCAGTCGCAGGTATATTTCCAGTGCTTCTTCAAAATAGTCCTTTTCAAAAAAGTATTCCCCGATTTTTCTGATGATGTTGCGGTCGTTGATGAGTTCCCTGAAAAAAGCTGCATCGTATATGTTCAGCTTCCCTGTAAAAATATCGGGGAATTCCCGTTTATCAGGGTAAAGCTTAAAGAACCGGTACAGATCCTGTATATACTGTGTGAATACTGCCTGGTTCCTTGCCTCCGGATGATGCATATTCTCCTGTTCGGTCATTTCACGTATTCCGTCCAGTTCCATGCTGAACAGTTTCAGCACCATGTTTTTTTGTTTGGAAGGCATTTGTTTTATATTGAGAATGAAAGAGTATTTGTCTGAATTACACAGGAATGCTGATCTGTGGAGACCTTCAATGAAGGCATGACGGTCAATAACGACATCTTCGTTTCCAAGCGATTCATCGATGATATCATTTTCCGGGTAAAACGGAAGGAACCAGTTGCTGATCTCCCGGAAGAAATCAAAATGTTTCAGCAGGGAAAAAGCCGACATGAACACATCGGCACCTTCCATTTGAAGCCGGGAGAATTCTTCCATTTTACCGAAAAGATCTTCCGAATCCTCAAATACTTCTTTCCAGTCGGGATTCCTTTCATCTGCCAGGTCGTCTTTCAGCAGGTTATCCAGATCCAGTTTTTCCTGAATATTCGGCGTGAGTTTGGCCATTTCGGGAATAATCTCTTCCCTGAGTCTTCTGGAGATTTTTTCCGTTTCTCTGGAACGGATGATCTGCAGGATGATTATTTCCAGGTTCTTTTCAATACCCGGTTTTTCTGCCATGGCTTCAAGCCGGTGCATGATCTCCGGGAATATGAATAATCGGCTGTCAAAATGGTACAATGCAAATACCAGGCCCGTCAGGGCGCGCTGCCATACCTGATCTTCCCCTTCCTCAAAAAGATCAAACAGAATGCGGAATTTTTCTTCGTGGAAATATCTGATCAGGGAGAGGGTAACCGCACTGACAAAGACACTCCGGTCGTACCACGAAAAACGTTCCTTGTTCTGTATGATCTTTACCAGTTCCAGTTCTGCTTCCCGGTATTTGTCACTCAGCCACAGATGCCTGAATATTTTGATCCTTAACTCCTTGTATTTTTTTGAACGCAGAGTGTATGCTTCCTCAGAAATGGCAGCCGATTCACGCAGCAGTTCATCCAGTTCCTTTTTGAAGGTAAGGTCTTCCAGTTTTTCAACAATATCCACACCGGTAAGCTTCTGTTCTTTCCACAGTTCCTCCTTCAGCCAGTAAAGGTGCCATCCTGAGTGGCGCGACATGAGATATTCCCCGACATCCTGCGCCAGTTGAAGTATCGAGGCCAGTAGTTTGTTGTAGATACGTTGCCTGTCGGGGTCTTGTACTCCCTCCAGGGTGTACTTCAGCATCTGGCGGTATGTTGACTCAAGATGTTCCAGTTGGATGCGGTGATCTCCCATGCCGGTTTGTCTGATCATGGTTTCCAGCAATACCAGCGCTTCCTTAATCCTTTTGGAAGTGACCAGCCGGCAGATATCCCTGTACTTTCTTGAAATGGTTTCTACCTGCATATAATATTTTTCTGATATATAAATACTGACAAAAGTGCAGTGGCATGCAAAATATAATGGGGTCAATAATCTTGCCAAAAGTCATACCAAATAAAAAGGCCGGATTGGATTCTCCCTATTCCATCTTTGAACCTGGCTATTCTTCCTTTTTCAGCCCGGGGTGGCTGCACTCAGGAGGCGTTCTTCTTTTCCCTGGCGTATCTTGAATAATGTAACAGCATACTGGCAACGATCAGGATACTTCCCGCAATGTGCCATTCCCAGGCAAACCGTTCGGGCACATACCGGCTGATTGCTTCTTTCAGAGCCGGATCGTTCAGAATCGAACCGGAATCTTCATGAAGGGGAGTTTGAAACAGGATACTGGTGTAATCGAGGACATAGCTGATAAAAGTAAGCAGGGTCCCAGTTCCCAGCACGATCCAGGCCTTCAGATTATAACCATGCCGGAATCCCTTCTTTTTCAGATGCAGGATCAGAAGGCAGAGAAAGATCATCAGCAGGGAACTGATCACAGGAGCCAGGACAGGACCTGCCCATACCACCGGAATCAGAAATAAAATATCCCAGGTGAGAAGTGATCCCGGCCAGTTCAGTAATACCTTCAAAGCCACATAATAAAGAATGTCCCACACAGCGAAGGAGAACAGAAACCATCCGAACCGCTCCCAGGCTGTTTTTCCCGCCAGGATTCCTACGGCAAGCAGCATGACCAATGTGGAAGCTTCACGGATGATCTCGGTTAGATAGATCTTTTCCGTCATCATCCTGAGGGGAAAGGAGAATCCACCGGGATAATAGAGTTCCCTCAGATAGACCACCACAATGGCCTCCAGGAATCCCATAGCAGTGGCAAACAACATTACGGTCAGGAGCTTCTTCAGGTCTCCCTTTTCCATTGTTCCTTTACTTTATCCAGATTTGGTGCGGCTTAATATTCTCAGGGTATGGTTCTATGGTAAATACCGTTGAGCTTTTCCGGTCATGGGGACGAATCGTACCTCATATTGCCGGGTTTTTTTGATGTTCCCTTTTTTGTCCTTTTCAACAAGCACCAGCACCTGTGTTTCCCACGGATTACCCATGGGGATGACGATCCTCCCGCCTGGTTTTATTTGCTCGATCAGGGGTGGCGGAATATCGTCAGGAGCGCAGGTAACAATGATGCCGTCGAAAGGAGCTTCCTCCGGCCATCCTTCGTATCCGTCGCCAATTTTCACCCGGATGGTTTCGTATCCCAGTCTGTGCAGTAACTGCGCAGCCTGTTTCCCCAGTTCTTCTACAATCTCAATGGTGTAAACGTATGGAGTGAGCTCAGACAGAACGGCAGCCTGGTAGCCGCTGCCGGTGCCTATTTCCAGAATTTTGTCGCCGGGTTTAATTTCCAGCAGTTCGGTCATGTGTGCAACAATAAACGGTTGGGAAATGGTTTGACCGTATCCGATGGAAAGCGGGTAATTCTGGTATGCTACCGCCTGAAGACTTGGAGGTACAAATTTATGCCGGGGAACCTGCCGCATGGCCTCGAGTACTCTCTGATCGTGGATGCGGTGATAGGGATAATTAGCCAGCGCATCCCGTACCATTTTTTCCCTTTCTTCCCGACGTTCACTGAAGCGGGGCCTCTTCCACCAGATACTGTCGGCGGGGGGTACATGTTTCTGTTCCTGTTCTTCCGTCTTCATAACAGCCGATGTTTCCTCTTCTTTTCCTTCACCGGAACGGGCACATCCGGGAGAAAGGACAAAGGATGTGAAAAATATCAAAAGAAGTGGCATCCACATGTTATCCTGTTTTATCCACCAAGTTACTTCATTTTTCTATTCATGTCAATTCTCCGTTCATGAAATGGGAAAACCGGCGGGTTCAAAAAATCCGTGTAAATTTGTCCTGTGAAACTTCCCAAAAAATCACAGGTTTGTTATTATTGTATGGTATATAGAACAGTTATATGTATTTATTAGGAATTGATCTGGGAAGCTCGTCGGTTAAGGCTTCTGTGGTGGATGCGGAAACAGGTAAATGCATGGTTTCTGCCATGTATCCCAAAAAGGAAATGGAGATTATGGCCGGGCAGACCGGATGGGCTGAACAGGATCCCGAAGTATGGTACAAGCATGTCAGAAAAGCCGTTTGGGAAATTATCAGCCTTTCTTCAGTGGACCCTGCCGAGATTTCGGCTATTGGCATTTCATATCAGATGCATGGCCTTGTAATGGTCGACCGGGAACTGAATGTCATCAGGCCATCTATCATCTGGTGTGACAGCCGGGCTGTGGATATCGGCCGTAAGGCATTTCAGGAACTGGGCCCTGACCGTTGCCTGAAGAGCCTGCTGAATTCGCCCGGTAATTTTACAGCTTCAAAATTGAAATGGGTAAAAGATCATGAGCCCGAACTGTATGAAAAGATCTATAAAATCATGCTGCCGGGCGATTACATTGCCATGAAACTGACCGGTGAGGTAAAAACCACCATTTCGGGACTTTCAGAAGGGATTTTCTGGGATTTCCGGAAGAATGAACTGGCTGGATTCCTCATGGATTATTATGGTCTGAACCAGGAACATATACCGGAAATGGTTCCTACTTTTTCGGTTCAGGGCAAATTAACCGCACAGGTTGCTGAAGAACTGGGACTGCAGGTCGGTACACCGGTATCCTACCGGGCAGGCGATCAGCCAAATAATGCTTTTTCTCTTAAGGTGCTGAATCCTGGAGAAATAGCTGCCACGGCAGGCACGTCGGGGGTAGTGTACGGTATCAGCAACGAGGTAAAATATGATCTCCTTTCCAGAGTTAATACCTTTGCCCATGTGAATCACGATTCTGACAAGCCCAGGCTGGGGGTATTGCTGTGTATCAACGGAACAGGTATCCTGAATGCCTGGATAAAGAACCACGCCATGCCGAAAGCCCTGTCATATGCCCAGATGAACGAAATGGCACAATCGATCCCCATCGGTTCGGAAGGATTGACGGTACTGCCTTTCGGAAATGGAGCGGAAAGGATCTTTGAGAACCGGAATATCCATTCCCATATCCTGGGTCTTGATTTCAATATTCACCGGCATGCACACTTGCTTCGGGCGGCCCAGGAGGGCATTGTATTTTCTTTTGTTTACGGGATGGATATTATGAAGGAAATGGGAATCATTCCGTCGGTTATCAGGGCAGGAAAATCAAATATGTTCCTGAGCAGGATTTTTACGCATACACTTGCCACATTGTCAGGGGCTACCATCGAGCTGTACAATACCGACGGGTCACAAGGTGCTGCCAGGGCGGCGGGAATAGGTGCCGGAATTTATGCCGGGCCGGATGAGGCTTTTGCCAACCTGAAAATCACGGATGTAATTGAACCCGAATCTTCCATGCAACCGGTTATGCAGGAAACCTATGGCCGTTGGCTTCATTATCTGCACCAGTTTTATCATCATGAACAGAATGATGAGGAAAATTAAAATGGAACAGGAAAAGGGTTCCTGAGAAGAAGTAACATAATTCTAAAACGAGAAGTTATGAAAAGAATGAAAAAGTTTATTTTTGGTGTGTCTGTATTTTTTCTGGTCACATCGGGCTGCACGGATAATTCACGGAATGTTGGTGATTATCCCATCCAGCCGGTGCCTTTTACTTCGGTAACCATGACCGATTTATTCTGGGCACCGCGTATCAGGAAAAACCATGAGGTGACCATTCCCATTGCCATTGAACAGTCTACCCGGACCGGAAGGATCAGGAATTTTGAGATTGCCGGCGGACTGGCAGAAGGGGATTTCGCTTCGCAATACCCATTTGATGATTCCGATGTATTCAAGATCATTGAAGGGGCCAGTTATTCTCTTCAAACCATTCCCGACAGCCGAATGGAAGAATACATAGATTCTCTTATAGTTAAAATTTCCATGGCCCAGGAAGAAGACGGATACCTGTATACCTACCGTACCATTATGGGTGATGGTAGCCATGACTGGATCGGGGACAGCCGGTGGAAGAAAACCCATATTCTGAGTCATGAGCTTTATAACCTGGGTCACATGATGGAAGCGGCAGTGGCCCATTATCAGGCTACCGGCAAAAAAGCCTTTCTGGATGTGGCTGTCAGGGCAGCCGACCTGGTGGACAGGGATTTCGGATGGGGAAAGATAGAAAATTACCCCGGCCATCAGGAAATTGAAATGGGCCTGGTCAAGCTGTACAGGGTTACCGGCGAAAAAAGGTATCTCGATCTGGCGAAATTCTTTCTTGATGTCAGAGGACCCGGAGGGGAGGAATATAACCAGGCACACCTGAAAGTGACCGACCAGTCAGAGGCGGTGGGGCATGCTGTCAGGGCCTGCTATATGTATTCGGGAATGGCGGATATTGCTGCCCTGTATAACGATACATCGTACATGGCTGCCCTTGACAGGATATGGAAAGATGTGGTACACAGGAAAATATATGTAACCGGCGGGATCGGTGCCACAGGAGGCAATGAAGGATTCGGGCCGCCCTATGAGTTGCCCAATATGACTGCTTACTGTGAAACCTGTGCCTCCATTGCCAATGTGTTCTGGAATTACAGAATGTTTCTGCATCACGGCGAGGCAAAATACCTCGATGTCATGGAACGTACCCTTTATAATGCCCTCCTTTCGGGTGTCTCCCTGAGTGGCGATCTGTTTTTCTATCCAAATCCCCTGGAATCGGAGGGACAACATAAGCGAAGTCCCTGGTTCGGATGTGCCTGCTGTCCTTCCAATATTTCCAGGTTTATCCCTTCACTGCCCGGCTATCTGTATGCAACGGCGCCCGGGTCGCTTTATGTGAATCTTTATGCTGCCAGTACGGCCACTGTGGATGTGGACGGCAAGGAAATCAAGGTGGTTCAGGAAACCGGTTTTCCATGGGAAGGCAAAGTTGCTCTGATTCTGGAACCGGAAACATCGCACCGGTTTGCCCTCAGGTTGCGTATCCCCGGCTGGGCCAGGGAAGAAGCTATTCCGGGTGACCTGTACCGGTTTGCTACTCCCCTGCAGGAAAATGTACAGCTGAGACTGAACGGTGAAGAAATGCCTGCTGATATTCATAACGGATACCTTGTTGTGGAAAGGGAATGGAAAAGCGGAGACCGCCTGGAGCTAATCCTGCCGATGGAGGTTAGAATAATCAGGGCTGATGATAGGGTGGAGGCCGACAGGAACCGGATCGCGGTTCAGCGTGGACCATTGGTTTACTGTGCCGAATGGCCTGACCAGCCCGATGGAAAGGTGCTGGACCTGATGTTTCTTCCCGGATCGGAATTTAAGGTATTTCATGAGCCGGATTTGCTGGGAGGGATCAACATACTAAAGGGAGAAGCCGTCTCCTGTGAAATGGCTGAAGGAGACAGCAAAGGCAAGAAAACTATTCAACAGGTAACCCTCATTCCATATCATCTGTGGAATAACCGCGGACCGGGTGAAATGCGTGTATGGTTCCCTGTTGCAGGAGAGGAGTAACCAGGTTTGAAAAATGAATTTTCCCGGCCTTTTTATTGGGGAAAAGAAATTAATTCATTATATTATAGCTCTGAATCTCATGACCGGTAAAAATATGAGACAATGAAAACAATCCCTGAAAGAAAATATTTTCGGGCGATCATCTTTGCCCTGTTTATCATGTCTCCGCTATGGTCTGTAGGTCAACCATCGCCGCAGGATACCCTGCGCATTATGTCTTTTCAGGGTACGGTGCTGGATAAGTGGACCCGGGAACCGGTGGTTTTTGCCAATGTATATATCGTAGGTACTAACATTGGAACAGTAACCAATACCGACGGGGGATTTATGATCAAGGTCCCAAGAAGGTATCTCAACAGGAAGCTGGGCATTGCCTGTCTGGGATATAAAAACATAGAATTTCCTATCCACAGCCTGAATCCCGTGGGAAACCGGTTTGAGATGGAACAGGCCCCCATCCCTATTCGTGAAGTGATGATCGTGCAGAGCGATCCTGTCGAACTGATCCGGGAAGCTATTGACAGAATTCCTGAGAACTATTCTTCGGAACCGGTGATGATGACCTCATTCTACCGGGAAACGATCATGAAAAACCGCACGTTTGTTGCAGTAGCTGAAGCGGTGCTGGAGACATACAAAGCCAGTTACAAACCCCTGGCAGAAGGCGACAGGGTAAGAATCTACAAGGGCAGAAAAAGTGAAGATCTCCGGAGGCTGGATACCGTTTTATTAAAATTCCAGGGGGGACCTTACACTGCTTTCCTGTTGGATGTGGCAAAAAATAAAGGGAATCTGCTGATGCCTGATTTCGAGAATTTTTATAATTACAGTCTGGTAGGAAATATTGAGGTAGACGATCGCCTTGCGTATGTGATTGAATTCGATCAGAAAGACGGGATCAGTTTCCCCCTTTACAAAGGGAAATTATTCATTGATATGGATACACATGCCTTTGTCGGGATGGAATTTTCTGTCAGCCCCAAAATGATTGAACATGCCACACCTTATTTCATTGTACGCAAACCGGCAGGTATGAAGATTGAGGTGCAGGATGCCAATTATCTGGTGCGTTACCGTCTGATCGACAATACATGGTATTTCAGTTATGTACGGGCCGAACTACGGATCAGGAGCCGGTGGAGGAAAAAACTATTCAGCTCTCGATATACCATTGTTTCCGAAATGGCCGTGACAGATATCGATCCGGGAAACGTGGTACGTTTCAGAATGCGGGAGACTACCCGGCTAAACGACGTGCTGGAAGACCAGGTGGCTGATTTTGAGGATCCCGGTTTCTGGGGTGAATATAATGTGATCAAACCCGACGAATCGATTGAGGAGGCCATAGAAAAACTGGGAAGGATACTCAGAAGAAGGGCCGATTGAACCACGGTAAATTTACCTGCCTGATAGCGGAGATCAGGATATTCCGGTTGCTATTTCTTTTGCCGCTGCTTCCAGAAAGCTTGCCGCTTCTGACAGGGCTTTTTCAGAAGGGCAGGAGGGAGGAGTGACCCTGACCAGTGATTTGATACCTGTTTCATAAAAACGTTCGGCTCCCTCACCCAGTGAACCGGCAAAAACAAGTACCGGTTTATTGAATTTTCGTGCTATGCCGGCAATACCCGCCGGTGCTTTCCCGTACAGGGAGGAGGCATCTACTCGACCCTCTCCGGTAACAACCAGATCACACTCCCTGATTTCCTCTTCCAGTTTCAGGTACTGACTGATCAGTTCAAATCCGCTTTCCAGTGAAGCCCCCAGGAATGCCGTCAGTCCGGCTGCCAGTCCCCCGGCAGCACCTGTCCCGGGGATTTCTGAAATATCTTTTCCCGTCGTTTTCCTGATTAATTCAGCATACCGTATCATTCCTTCTTCAAGTTTTTCCACCATGGCTAAATCGGCTCCCTTCTGAGGTCCATACACACGGGCAGCTCCGTTTTTTCCGGTAAGGGGATTCCGTACATCACAGGCCACCCGGATGCGGGTGTTCCTGATACGGGTGTCGAGGCAGCTGGTATCTATGGTTTTGATCAGGGAAAGTGCCTGCCCGCCCCGGGGAACAGGCATGCCGTTCCTGTCGAGAAATTGTATCCCCAGCGCAATGGCCATTCCGGTTCCCCCTTCCACGGTGGCACTCCCGCCCATACCCATAATGATCTCCCGGCATCCGCTGTCCAGCGCTTCCCTGATCAGTTCGCCTGTACCGTAAGAGGAGGTATACCATGGATTTCTTTCTTCCGGTTTTAAGAGTTCCAGTCCGGAAGCTGCCGACATTTCCACCACAGCTGTTGATCCCCCGTCGATCAATCCCCAGCGGGCCATGACCGGACGAGCGAGGGGATCACACACCCTGCTGTTTATGAATTTCCCCTTTCCGGCATGTACCAGAGCCTCCACCGTTCCTTCTCCTCCATCGGCTACGGGCCGCACAACAAGTTCCGCTCCGGGTATGGATTGACGGAATCCCCTGGCCAGGGCTTCCGCGGCATCCCGTGCGGAAAGACTTTCCTTAAACGGGGCGGGAGAGATAAGAATTTTCATTTTGTGGTGATAATAACAGGTGATACGGCCATTTTGTGTTAAAAATATATGTTACCATTGTTTTGTCAAATTTTTTAAAATCCATCTGTTGTGGAAATGGAATATCATACATACGGAGGTATGATCATAGCTGAACTGATATGCCCCGCTCATTGTATCCGGGATACACAGGATATACTTGATTTGATGGCCACAGTCAGTTATTGCCGGGATGCCGCAGGGATCATGATCAAGGGGCCCCATCTTCCTGAAGATTTTTTTGATCTGCACACAGGACTGGCCGGTGAGCTTCTTTAAAAATGTTCCAACTACCGCTTTAACCTGGCGATTAAAGGTGATTTTTCGAATGTAAAAAGCCGGAGCCTGCGGGATTTTATCAGAGAAAGCAACCGGACAGGGAAAGTGCTGTTTGTTTCAGAAATTCATGAAGCAGTGCAAAAATGGGCCCGGTAAAAAATCCAAGCCGGGAAAGTGAACCGCATAAGTAACTGAAATTCCCGGTGGTTATTCCTGCTTCTCTTTCTTTGAAGCAGTCTTTGCAGCGGCTTTTTTGGCAGCAGGTTTTGCGGCGCTTTTTTTCTTTTTTCCCGGCGCCTCAGCGACCTTTTTCTCTGAGGCCTTTGTCTGACTCTCTACCTTTTTCTTCTCTATTTTCTCTTCTTTCTCTTCCTTTGCGGACTTGGTTTTCTCTTTTGCCGCAGAAGATGTCTTTTTGGTTACTTTCTTCTTTGTTGTTGCGTTCTCTTCTTTTGCCTTTGTTGCAGGTGTTTTTTCTTCTTTTCCCTTATCTTCGGTTGTTTTTGCAACCTTCCGGGTTACTTCTTTTTTTTCTTTAACAGGTTCTGCGGTATCAGGCGGAATTGACTCTGCCGCATTTTCGATTTTTATTAAAGGGGAAGGAGGAATGACATGTGTGTGCTTTTTTCTTCTGCGTTTTCTTCCGTAAGTTCCCCTGAATAGTTTGCCTCTTCTTGTTTTTATGTCTCCTTTTCCCATAACGATCGGTTTAATGAATAAATCATCTAATGATGCATAAAAGTAGTAAAACTTTTTCAGGAAAAAATAAATGAGTCAAAAAGGAATGTGAAAACATGAATGGCATGATAATTGTATGGATTTAGAGGATTGCATTTTGTAGTGCTTTCTGTTTTAAATTGTTAAAAAAATAAAAAAAAGGAATTTTCTATAACATTTCTAGCAATTAAACGTATATATAATTAGGGAATTATTCCCGAAGTTTCATAGGTTAGGTTAGGTTTAGGGTTAGGCCCTGCGACGAGCAGGGCCTGATTTTTTATAAAAAAATGAAAATATCGTTGGTTCAGTGCGGGATGATTCGGATATAACCCTGTTATACTGAAAATAACGATGGTTTTCGGCTGGTAATCAAAGGCCGAATTTCTGCATTTTATTGTACAGGGTTTGGCGGGCTATCTGCAGTTCGCGGGCTGTACGGCTTATGTTTCCCTGATTTCGCTTCAGGGCTTGTCGGATGCCTTCCTTCTCGATCTCCTCCAGTGTCATGGCACGCTGGGATACAGTATTTTTATTCAGGGGATTTTTCCCGATCAGCTCGTCGGGAAGCAAAACCCCCGAATCATTCAGGATCACTGCTTTTTCCATTGTATGCTTCAGTTCTCTTACATTTCCGGGCCAGTTGTGCATAATCAGCTGGTCTGCTGCCTTCCTGGTAATTCTGGGCAAAGGTCTTCCGTATTTGGCGGCATACTGTTTCAGAAAATGGCGGGCCAGCAACAGAATATCTTCTTTTCTTTCTCGCAGCGGGGGTAACCGCAGTTCAATGGTGTTGATGCGGTAATACAGATCTTCCCTGAAGGTGCCTTTTCTGATCATGTCTTGCAGGTCCTGATTTGTGGCGCATATAAGCCTGATATCGACGGGTATGATCCTGTTGGATCCGATGGGTGTAATACAACGGTTCTGAAGGGCATTCAGGAGTTTCGATTGCAGGGGAAGGTTCAGGTTCCCTATTTCATCCAGAAACAGGCTGCCTCCTGAAGCCGTTTCAAATCGCCCTGTCCGGTCTGCCCCGGCGTCGGTAAAAGCACCTTTCACATGCCCGAAAAGTTCACTTTCAATCAGATTCTCGTGCAGGCTGCCCATATCCACGCTGATGAAAATTTCATTCCTTCGTCTCGACTGCCTGTGCAGTTCCCTGGCAATTAGTTCTTTACCTGTTCCGTTCTCGCCGAGGATCAGGACGTTGGCATCGGTAGCAGCCACCTTTCTGACGGTTTCAGTAACCTTTTTAATGGCAGGCGATTGTCCCAGAAAAACCGTATAATCCCTGTTCAACTCTTCATGCAGGTGAGTCTGCCGGTTTTGAAGCATCCTGATGGTTTTTTTGCTCTGTTTGAGCTGGTATGCCGACCGGAGGGTAGAGACCATTTTTTCATTATCCCAGGGTTTCATAATGAAATCGACCGCTCCTTCCTTGATTGCTTTTATGGCCAGTTCCACATTTCCGTATGCGGTGATCATGATTACCACCGCCTGGGGGTCTTGTTTCAGGATATTCCTCAACCAGAAAATTCCCTCGGTACCGTTGTTTTTCCCCGGGCTAAAATTCATGTCGAGCAATATAATGTCAACATCCTCCTTTTTCAGAATATCCGGTATATACTGAGGGTTTTTCAGGGTAAATACACGGTGAAATTCATACTGCAGGAAAATCTTCAGTGAATTCAGAATACTGTAATCATCATCTACGATCAAAATGTTGCCTTCATGCTTCTCCATATCATTCTTTGTGTATTAAAAGTGAACACCCGGTGTACGGTTATGGTACACATCCCGGTATGCTGGAAAACGGATAATAAATAAATTTTACTTCTGAATCAGCAAAATAGAGTGTTTGCTTCCGAAGTATCCTCCCTTTTCTTATTCTTCCGAGCAAATATTGTTCCACATCATGATATTTTGTACAGTACAGGCATTTGTGGAAGGAAATTTCTATTTGTTTTTCTGTAAAATAAAATTCTCATTACCTTGCATAAAAATCAGGATGAAACAAACCTGTGTTGATGTCCTGTTCGTTTCCTGTCGTCCCATGAAGAATGCGGCATGTCAGTATACCTTAAAAACAGCGGAGTAAAAAGAAAATTCGGCATGATTACAGCCACCAGCATTGTGGTGGCAAATATGATTGGGGCGGGTATTTTTACCACCACAGGCTTAATGGCTCAACATCTGCCCGGGCCTCTGTGGATCATGGCCTGCTGGTTTGCCGGAGGGATCATTGCCCTTTCCGGGGCTCTGTGTTATTCTGAGCTGGCTACCCGGATGCCTGACGACGGCGGCGAATTCATTTACCTGAAGCGGCTTTTTCACCCGGTCCTGGGTTTTCTTACCGGATGGACGAGCTTTTTTGTTGGATTTTCAGCACCTATTGCCGGAAGTGCCCTGGCTTTTTCGGAGTATTTTCTGGCCGGGCAGGCGTGGACGGAATCCCTTTTTCCCGGCGAAAGAGCTATGGCGGTGAAAGCGCTGGGCATATTGATCATCCTGGTATTTACGGGAATTCATTATCTGGGGGTGCAAACCGGTTCCATTATGCAGAATATTCTCACGGTGATTAAAATCCTGATTATTCTGGGTCTTGGCATTACCGGCCTGTGTTTGGGGGGGGGTGACATTTCAAAGATCACTCTGTCAGTTGGAAGCGGAGGAAACATGGCCCTGGGTACGGCCATGCTGCTGGTCATGTTTTCCTATAGCGGGTGGAATGCCAGCGCTTATATAGCGGGTGAAGTGAAGAATCCTGTCCGTACCCTCCCCATCTCCCTTCTCACGGGGACCTTTATTGTGATGGGCCTGTACCTTTTTCTCAATTTCTTTATTCTTTATATGATTCCATACGAGGAAGTGACGGGTGTTATCCCTGTAGTGGGACTGGCATCGGAAAAGGCATTCGGAGCCTGGGCAGGCAGAACATTGTCCATTCTGATCAGCCTGGCCCTGCTTTCTTCCCTCAGTGCCTATATTATCATTGGCCCCCGGGTGTATTATGCAATGGCCAGGGAAGGTTTGTTCTTCAATTTTGCATCTCAGATCCATAAAAAATTCGGTGTGCCCGGGAAAGCCATCCTGCTGCAGGGACTGGTTGCCGTGCTCATGATCCTGGCTGGCACCCTCGAGCAGTTGCTGGTGTATATCGAATTTGCTCTGGGGGTATTCCCTCTGGTAGCCGTTGCCGGGATTTACCTGGCAAGAAAAAGGAAGCTGGGCGAAGATACGGCTGTTAAAGTATGGGGATATCCTTTTACTCCGCTTTTTTTTCTCCTTACCAGCCTGGCCATTCTGGTGATCGCCTTTATCGACCGGCCCCTTGAATCGACCATTGCCATTGTGACCATTCTGGCGGGAATCCCCCTGTATTTTCTGATCAGAGGGATCAGAAATCCGGAACAGTAACTTCTTTTTTTATTCTTCCTCCGTTTTTTCGGGGAAAGGGGTACGTTCGTCTTCCCTGGCCCTGAGATTGAAATACAGGGTAGTGGCAAAGGCCGGGATGAACGGAAGCAATGCCCCGCTTACCGCAGCATTGAGAAGTATCATCAAAGGGTTCTGCATGCCGATGAACCGGTTGTCCGATATCATTTCTCCGGCTACCTCGGGGTGGGACATGATCTGGAACAGATTCCCAACATAGGGAGCCGAAGCCAGGATACCCAGCAGGAACGACACAATCAGGTACAGGATCATGAAAACCAGTACCTGGCCAACGGTAGGCCAGAAATAGCTGTGGACAAGGCTGAAACATCGTCCGATGGTGGCAAACGGATCGCGTTTCTCTACAATTAATACGGGGGTTACCGGGAAAAATACGGTTCCCAGATATACTGCGGCCAGCAGGCTGCCTATCACCAGAAGAAATACGCCCAAAAAGGTTCCTGCAAAGAACAGCAATCCTGTAATGATCATCAACAGCAGATAGGGAAGATAATGTTTTGTGACGGATTCCATAAACAGAGTGCCCGCCGGCAGCCCGGGTTCCTCTTCTTTTCTGATGATATAATGGTGAAGCAGAAGGTAAAGAAGACTGTATCCCAGAAGCATGATCACCAGGTAAAGAAAAAGGTTGCCCATCATAGAGGATAGTGCCTGCAGATTGGGTGTGGTCTGCATTTCGATGAGACTACTCATGTCGATCAGATAAATGCCCGGGAGGGATAGTACCAGGCTGAAGAGGAAGGAATACAGGAAAAGCCAGGCAAAATGCTTCCTGTAAAGCATCCACGTGGTGGCGAAAATGCCGTCGAAATCTAGTGGTCCGTAAAGGGGATGCTTGCGGAGACTGGTCATAGTACTTTTTTCCCGCAAGGTATAAAAAAATCAGATGTACTTTTTATATTCGTCCGGAACATCCCAGTATTTCTGATACCTTTCGGCATCGGTTCCCGTTTTGAATACCTCTTTCCCCTTTACCTTGTAGGTTGATTCTTCTCCCACAATGTCGGAAAAGAGGATTTCATATCGCTCGCCCTTCTCATCAACCATGATGACCTTCACCAGGTTTTTATCCACATCAGAAGTAAGGTTGGCATGGCAGATAGGACAGAAAAAGGTAAGTTCTTCTCCTTTTTCCAGTTCCAGGTCATCATGTTTGCGGTACGTGTAGTTGCCAAGTTCGGGACTCAGGATGATCAATCCCTTTTTGTTGTTTTTTTTCTTCAGTGAGAAGATCAGGTCATCGCCGATGCGGAGATGCCCCCTGCAAATTGGACATATGAAATCTTCCATGGCTTGTGGGTTTACTGGTTTTCTAAACAGATGGCGGCTGACAGTTCATTGAAACATGCCGTTCCGCCGGATGCATTGATCATCTCTGCCAGATGATCTGTGGTAGCCTGCACGTCAGGGGAGAGGCTTTCTCCGAACTCAAGACGGCGGGGTTGGATCCCCAGTACCCATACCGGCATGTCGAACAGTTCGGAAACCGTTTTAAGTGAAATATGGTGCGTATGGAAAGTGGTTTCTTTCAGCTCTTCCACCGGCAGGAACCTCCAGTATCCGGGCCGGCGCCCGAAATCAACGCAATCAACCAGTATCAGCTTTTCAGGGGCCATCCGGTTGATCTTGCCGATGTAATTTTCGATGCTCATTTCTGCCAGCAGGATCTGCCGGTGTTCAGAGGGCATGAGCTTGCGGCAAAGGGCTACTCCCACACCGTCGTCCGACCGGAGCAGATTTCCGATCCCGGCGAACAGGATCCGTTCGGAATCCCCTGGGCTGGTATACCTTTTGCCATCAGACATCAGTAACTGATTTTGACCAGTATCTTTCTCAGACAGTTGGGACACACGATGTTGAACATGTCCTTTCGCTTCAGCCCGTCACGTATCCCTGTCTTTATATCTTCTGTCCGGGCCAGGCGCAGTTGTTCATTGAGCATATTCAGGTTCAGCAGGCTGGAAAATGCTCTGGGTCCCAGCTTCCTGTGCATGAATGCCAGGTGTTCTCTGGTGGTAATAACGGCTCCGCAGGATTCACAGATCAGAAGTTCCTTTTCCTGCCTTTCCACCAGCACGGTTCTGTCAAACTGGGCTATGTCGTATAGTTCATCCGACAGTTTCACTCCCTTGCCGGTGATGCAGTGTTCCTCACACTGGCCGCAAAATATGCATTTGCCGTAATCCCTTTCAATAATCCTGATCCGTTTTTCCTTGTCGTCTCTGAATGTGATGGCTCCCGACGGACAAACATTGGCGCATGTTTCACAGCCCACACAGTCGGCATCACTTACTACGGGTTTTCCCCGGTAATTTTTGAACGGGGTATGCGGTTCCTTCGGGAACCGGGTAGTATAGGCCGGGGTCACCAGGGATAATACTGCTTCCCTGAGTTCTCTCAGTTTAGGGTATCTCATGGAGTTGATGTTTTTTTTCTTCAATTTCAGCCTGTTCCTTGTAATCGTCCTTGATGGTGCCTTCGCCCAGTTTCACACCGAAATAGTAAGCTCCGCGGGCCAGGGCATGTGCACCAACGGTAGCGGCAAAGAACAGAAGGGGTATGGCCACCAGGCTTTTTACCCCGGTATCGTTGAATCCGAAATAAATGACCAGGCTCAGTAAAATGCTGCAGGTTCCCAGGGTGACACATTTGGTGGCCGACTGAAGCCGGTTGTACACATCGGGAAGCCTTACCAGTCCGATACACCCGAACAGGTTGAACAAAACCCCGATGCAGAGCAGAACGACGGTGATGATGCTTGTGCTATTCATTGAGTTTCTTTTTACTGAGATACTTTGCCATGGTCAGTGTCCCGATAAAACTCAGGATGATCCAGGCAATACCGATGTCAATAATGAACATCCTCCCCGTAAGGATGGTCAGAATGGCACAGATCCCCACAACCAGTATGCCGAAAATGTCTATCCCCACCATACGGTCGGGAATGGTCGGACCCATAACCACCCGGTACAGGCAGAAGAAACAGAGCAGGATCTGTGCATAAAGCAGAATGTGAAGAACCGTTGTCATTCGAATATCATTTTTATGTATTTTTCAAATCGGCCGGCTACTTTACGGCTGTAGATCTCAGGCTCCACGCTGCTGACGTAGATCCAGTGTATGTAAATGTAATCGTCCACAATATCCACCGTAATGGTACCCGGTGTCATGGTGATGGAGTTGGCCAGCATGATACGGGCCATATCGGTTTTCAGATTCAGCTTGACCTTCACAATGCCCGGTTTGATGGGCATGGCCGGATGAAGCACCCGGTATGCCACATCAAAATTGGCCTTAATGCATTCCCAGGTGAAAATGAACAGGTAGATGATCAGCCACACATACCGGTGGGGTTGTACCCATTTCCCCACATCTTTCACGAAATACTTCCCGAAGTAGGGGGTGATAAGCAGGGCAGCCACCGCGCCCACAATCAGGTTGTCCGTGGCCAGGCTGAATGTCAGCAAAAGCCAGAATCCGAACAGGACGATGTATAAGGCAATGTATCTCATATCAGATTCCTGTTATGATAGTTGAATATTCTTTTACATTCATGACCGCCTCCACTGCCGGCGTGAGGATAAGATCACGCGGGCCTGGGAATACCAGCAGGCTGAGCACCAGGCACAGAATGGACAGTACGATCATGGAAAAGCACATGGTAAAAGGCACCTCTTTGATTTTCAGTTTGTTAAAAAATTTTGATACGTTGAAAAATGCCTGTTTCTGGAATTTCATGAAATATCCCAGCGTAATGATGCTGACCACAACAGCCAGTGCTGCCAGCAGATAAAAGTGTCCCTGTATGGCCGCAATGATGATGATCAGTTTGCTGAAAAAGCCATTGAAAGGGGGAATGCCGGATACGGAAAGCGAAGCGGTAAGGGAGGTGCCGTATGTTACCGGCATAACCGTGGAAAGGTCCCCCAGTTCATCCAGGTTCCGGGTCCGGTTCTCATATTCCACGGCTCCCGCATTGAGAAATAGAAGCCCCTTGAACACGGCATGGTTTATCAGATGAAACAAACCTCCCAGGATGGCCAGCGCAGCAATTTCCTGGTCTCCTTTTCTGGCCAGGATAATCATTCCCATTCCAATGCCTGTAATAATATATCCTACCTGGCTGATGCTTGAATAGGCGAACATGCGTTTCATGTCATTCTGTACCATGGCAATAAGGGCTCCAAGAACCATCGACAGAGCTCCGAGAGTGGTCAGAATGACGGCAAATTCCTCCGTCAGAATAAACATATTGAAGAAAATCCTTATCATGCAGTAGATCCCGATCGCCTTGATCAGTACCCCCGATAGCATGGCGGAGATAGGAGAAGGGGCCGATGAATGGGCGTCGGGCAGCCAGGCGTGGAAGGGGATCAGGGCTCCTTTCAGTCCGAATCCCGTGATGAAAAGCAACTGCACGAACAGATGAAATGTACGGTCATGGGAGTGTTTCAGCAGGTTAGCTGCATCGGCAATATTGAGGGTGCGGGTTTTCCAGTACACCATAGCCACCCCGAACAGGATCAGCAGGGAAGCGATACCTCCCAGTACCTGGTATTTGAAGGAGGCTTCCAGCTCTTCCTTTCCGGTTCCGAAAGCCACCAGGGCATATGAAGCGATTACGGCGATCTCCAGAAATACATACAGGTTGAACAGGTCGCCCGTAAGCACCACCCCGTTCATGCCGGCTACCATCAAACACAACAGGGCGTAGAAATTGTCGGGGGCGGTATATTGCTTCAGATAGGATATGGCGTAGAAACCCGACAAAAAGGCCATTGCGTTGATTATGGCCAGCATGATCAGGCTGAGCCCGTCGGCCACCAGATAAATGGCGATAGGTATTCCGTTTACAGGTTCCCATCCTCCCACGGTGTAAATCACGGGCTCTGTATTACCATCGAACAGGAACCATACCCCGGCGGCTGCCAGAAAAAGGAACACCAGGTTCGAAAGGGTCATCTGAAAGCCGGATACGAACTTTCCCACGATAGGGATCAGGAAGGCTGCAGCCAGCGGTAAAATAACGAATAAGGGAATGAAGGATTCCATGTCCTATCCTTTTAATTGGTTGATCTTCCGTATATCAAATGTCCCGTATTTCTTATACAGCCTGATGGCAATGGCCAGCAGCATGGCATTGGTGGCCAGGCCGATAACAATGGCCGTGAGCACCATGGCCTGGGGCAGGGGATCGACAAATCCTGTGGCAGGCATTCCGGGCTGCAGGATGGGGGCTTCTCCCCCTTCCACATAACCGATTAGGACCAGCAGAAGGAAGATGCTGAATTCCATGAACGACAATCCGATCACGATCTTGATCAGGTTCCTTCTGGTAAGCACCCCGTATAATCCAACGAGGAAAAGCAAAAAGCTGAGCAGATACAGAGTCATTTTTTCAGTTCTTCTTTATAGATTACCAGTGCCAGAAAAATGGTAAACAGGGCTGCCGCCACTTCAATCCCTACCATGATATTATACAGGGGAATGGCCCCTGCGCTGACCAGGTGGAAAAGTTGTCCTCTGGGCATGTAATTGGTAAAGAATATTCCGGCCCCTGTGAGCAGGGCTGCCGCAGCCAGCAAAAGAAAACCCAGAATGGCGGCACTTTCCATGATGGACGATCCGGCTTCCCTTTTCTGAAGCTGCATAACATCGCTTCCGAAGGCCAGCACCAGCAGGATCAGTGATCCGGCCAGGATGGCGCCTCCGGCAAATCCCCCGCCGGGAGTCAGGTGTCCATGAGTGATGATATAAATACCATACATGAAGATCAGTCCTGATAGCAACTGGGCCACTTTTTTCACAATGATGGACATTCCTTGCATGATTGCCTGATTTTATGAATGTTTTCCTTTCAGTCTCAGTACGGTCAGTACCCCCACCACTGCTGTGAACAGAATGGTGGCTTCTCCCAGGGTGTCATAACCCCTGAAATCGAACAGAACACCTGTTACCAGGTTCACGCTTCCTGTCTTTCCTGCTGCTCCTTCCATATAAGCCCGGGCCATTCTCAAACCGTGCTCACCGAATTCGGTGAGATGGGCGGAAGCCAGACGGAAGCTATAAAACAGGACCAGTCCAAGGAAAATGGCGATGAAAATGTTCCCAACCAGCCTGGTATTCATGAACGACTGGCCGTCGTGCCTTATGGCCGCCTTTTCCTTCAGCTCGTGACGGGTGCTGTCAAGAACAATCGCTACCATAATGATGAGGGTAATGGTTTCCACAACGATCTGCACAATAGCCAGATCGGGCGCCTTGAGCAGCAGAAAACAGATTACCAGGCCGTATCCTACAATTCCCATGGACACCAGGGCAGATAACAGATCTTTTGCATGAAGGGCAAAAATGGCCCCGAGAATCATAAAGATCAGTATGACAGAAAGAATGATTTCCATAGCGGTCAGAGAATTATGAATTGAAACAGGATCAGCATGAACAGAACCAGTCCGGCAAAGATCCAGATGGCATAAGCTGTAAGAACACCGGTATGTGCTTTACTTAGCAGGGTCCCAAGCGAATGGAAAATTTTCGACGTTACATCATAAATGTCGAACCATTTCTTTTCCGCCTGCTTGTAAATCACAGAGAAAAACCTGAAGTCCTGAATAGTCTTGTAAAATCCGGTTACCGGGAAATCAGTCTGGTCACGCGTGGTTTCTCCCCCGATAAATATCTTGTCGGTGCGGAACCGGCGGCCTCCGGCCAGCCAGTAGATTAACACGCCCAGCACAATGGAGGCCAGGATCAGTATGGAAACGGTGGTTGATTGCCAGATGCCCGTATACTCAAAGGAACCGTACAACGGCATGATGATCCGGGGAACCACCCATGAGGCGGCAAAAACTCCGAAAACCAGACAAACCAGAGCCAGGAGAATGCCGGGTCCCCACATAAGCGGGCTGACCTCCCTGACTTTTTCCAGCGCCTTGCTTTTTCTTCCCAGAAAAATTCCGGCAACAAACTTGATAAAACTGGCCAGGGTCAGGGCCGATCCCAGTACTGCCAGTCCCAGCCAGATGTACCATAACTGGTTGGCCGGCCCGGCCAGGGTGCCGAAATCAATGATTCCCTGGTAGATGAGCCATTTCGAGGCGAATCCGTTCAGGGGCGGTACGCCTGAGATGGAAAAAGCAAATATGAGAGCCGCCACGAAGGTAAGCGGCATGGCCTTCGATAATCCTCCCAGGTCGTCAAGATCCTTTTTCCCGGTGGATTTTTCCACATTTCCGGCAACCAGGAATAACCCCGATTTGTAAATGGTATTGTTGATCATATGGAACAATCCTCCGGCAATACCCAGCGGTGTTCCCAGGGCCAGCCCCACCACCATGTATCCCACCTGTGAAACGGCATGGTACCCCAGCAGCTTTTTATACTGGTGCTGGATCAGCGCCATCATTACGGCAAAAATAATGGTCATTACACCGATCAGCAGAAGCGCGAACACCAGCCATCCTTCCAGAATAAACATGTCTACACAGAGCCTGGCAAGGAAATAGATTCCCAGCAGCTTGTCCAGTGAAGCAGGAAGAAAGGCCGAGGAAACGGCGGGTGCGTTCTGCGTATAATCGGGAATCCAGGTGTGGAAAGGGAATGCCCCCGCCTTGGTGAAGCTTCCCGTTACAAGAGTGAGGAAAGCCACAATCAGCAAGGGATAGGTAGTGGGTATGTCGAGCGCCGATATGGAAAAGGTTCCGTATGTTTTCCAGATAATCCCGATGCCCAGCAGCATGATCCCGTCGGATGCCCCGATCATGATCAGGGTTTTTTTCGCTGCCGCCGAACCGGCTTCGTCATGTCCCGGGATCAGCTTGTAAAGGGTAATTCCCAGAATGCCCCAGAAGGTGATGAAGAACAGGAGATTGTCAGTCAGAATGGCCCCTGTGGTCAGGCCAAGGGTCAGCAAAACATAAGGATAAAAATGCCTGATCTCCCGCTCCCCCTTCATGCATGCCAGGGAATACACCGTGATCAGCACCGCGAAAACCGTGGTGCACAGGGTGATGAACTTGCTGAGCGGATCAATGTTGAAGGTACAGAACCCGCCGATTCCCTGCATCATCCGGTCATACAGACTATCGGCAGCCATACCGGCCGGGACAAGGTCTGCGGCGTGAATGCCGTTTTCCAGGCCAAACAGTCTGACAGCAAATACCAGGGCGACCAGGCCCGTCGTCAGTGCCAGGATGCCCTTCAATATCCTTGCTCTCCGGGGGAAGGAGAACAGGATGATCCCGGCAACAATGGGCAGCAGGATGATATAATTCAGTTCAGTCATGGAATGGTATTATAGTTTCTTACGGATTTCCTCGGTTTTCAGGTGGGAAAGCCTCAGCAGGTCTTCCCCCGAATACAGCATTTTCCCCGTCCGGTGATCTACGGCTGTGGCCATCCGTTCGGTGCAGCAGTAGCAGGGATCCACGGCGGCCAGGGAAATGGTGGCATCGGAAATGGTTTGCCCGATACAGGATTTCTTGAAAGTGGCAATGTTTACGTAGCTCGGAGCCCTGATCTTGTGACGTATGGGGCCGTACCCCCCGTCGGTTACCACAAAATGGAACACCTCGCCCCGGGGAGCTTCGGCCCGGCCGGTACCCATTCCTTCAGGTATGTTTTTTACCTTTACCTCCGTGTCGCCTTCGGGTTCTTTCTCCAGCCCGTCAAGGCACTGCTCGATGATGGAAACCGATTCCACCATTTCCAGCAGCCTCACATAGACTTTGGCAAACACATCTCCCTCGCCGGTAACAATCACTTTCCAGTCAACCATGTCATAGGCCGCATAGGGATCATCCCGCCTCACGTCGATATCCACGCCGGAAGCCCTTGCGGTGGGTCCCACCGCTGCATACTGGATAATGTCCTGGCGGGTCAGTGTCCCCACTCCTTTGGTACGGGCGTGGATTACCGGATCGTCCATGACCGCTCCGATCAGCAGGTCGAGCTTGGGCTTGAACCCGTCCATGGCCTTTCTCACTTCAGGGATCATGGCCATGGGAATATCCCTTCGTACCCCGCCCACCTTGAACATGGCATAGCTGTTCCGGTTTCCTGTGATCATTTCGAACAGGTCGAGAATGGGTTCGCGGTATTTCCATGCCCACATAAAAACCGTGTTGTATCCCAGGAAATGACCGGCCAGCCCTACCCACAGCAGATGGCTGTGTATCCTTTCCAGCTCGCCTATGATGGAACGGATGTATTTGGCCCGGTTGGGAATATCCACTCCCGCAATTTCTTCCATGGCATTGGCATAAGCAAAGGGGTGCGAGGTGGAGCATATCCCGCAGATCCTTTCCACAAGAAAGAATACCTGGTCAAATGTTTTCGATTCTGCAAGTTTTTCAATCCCCCTGTGGTTGTAACCGGTTTCCCACTTGATGTCTTTTACGATCTCTCCCTCACAGTACAGCTTGAACAGTTCGGGTTCTTCCTGCAGCGGGTGGTAGGGACCTACCGGTATGATTTTGGTGTTGGACATGGTTATTCCTTTTTAAGTTCCTTGGCATCTTTTCTGTACGGGTAAACGCCCAGGGCCCAGTTGCCTTCCGACAGGAGCGGTTCGGGTTCGGGGTGGTTGAGAAAGGTGATCCCGAACAGTTCGTGCATTTCCCGTTCAATCCAGTTGGCTCCTTCGAAAGTGTTGGCCAGCGACTCAATCTCGGGCTTACCTTCCGGAAGCAACACATGCAGGTTCAGGACCAGTCCTGCCGGATCGTTCGAGAAATGGTAATAGATCTCAAATCCCCGGCGCGTATGCATGGCCGAGGCGATAATGAACCGGAAGTTCAGGTAGCTGTACAGGAAGTTGGAAACGTTCAGCAGGTCCTTCGGTTCGATCGACAGGGTGGCCCGGGTTTCGCTCTTAACCTCCACATTCAGGATGGAAGGTCCGAATTTCTGCCGGGTGCTGGCTATGAAAGTTTTCGTGTCAAGCATGGGCTTTCTCGGTTTTTTTCTTCTCGATGAGTTGGACAATTCCTGAGATGATGGCCTCGGGTTTGGGCGGACAGCCCGGTATATAGGCATCAACCGGGATAATCTGATCCACCGGCCCTGCAAAGGGGTACCCTCCGGCAAAGATCCCGCCGGTGCAGCCGCAGGCTCCGATGGCCACCACCAGGATGGGTTTGGGTGCCTGCCGGTACAGTTCCAGCAGTCTTACCTTGTCTTTCTGGTTGATCGAACCGTTTACCAGCAACACATCCGCATGGCGGATGCTTCCCACCAGCAGCATGCCGAATCGTTCCACATCGTACCGTGGTGTGAGGCAATCGAGGATCTCGATGTCACAGTTGTTGCACGAGGCCCCGCCGAAATGGAAGAGCCAGAGCGATTTTCTGAATATGAAATCTTTGAATGCCAATGCAGTATTTTTTTAAATTCCTAATGCAATCAGTATGAAGGCAATAATCACCAGCAGGTTCATGTACAGGAAAAAGAATTTCATGGCCTGATGGATCTTAAGGCGGGGGTTGGTATTCCTGATCAGGGTCAGGAGTAATACCACACCCAGTATTTTGAGCACTGACCAAAGAATATGGATCCCGTCCCAGTGCAGTCCGTTCATGAACAGGGCGGCCAGGAAGGCCGGCAGGGTCAGGAACAGGATGTATTTCGACAGCTTGATCAGTGCGTAGCAAATGCCCGAATATTCGATGAAGCATCCGTGGTTGATCTCTGTTTCCGCCTCGGCCATGTCGAACGGTACAAGTCCCAGCTTGGCCTGTATGCAGAAAACCGCCGGTATGAAGAGGAGAATCCCCGACACACTGCCGATTACTGCTCCTCCGGTTTCCTGTGCCATCAGCAGGTCGGTCATTTTGATCGACATACCCGATTTGAGGATTACACCGGCTACTACCAGCAGAAAGGTCAGATCATAACTCAGGATCAGCTTGATTTCCCGTGATGCTCCCATGGCTGCCAGGGGATTTCCCGAGGATAAGGCTCCCAGAATATACATCAGCGAGGGAATGGACAGCAGGTAAAAGATCACGATCAAATCGCCCGAAAAGCCCGTATGAAACCCGAACATGGGCAACAGAATAAGGACACAGGCCACGGTGGCTCCGAATACGGCCAGTATCGGTGCCAGAAGGAACATTCCCCTGGAACCGTTTTCCGGAAGAATGGTTTCCTTTACCAGAAGGAGCTTCAGAAAATCGTAATAAGGCTGCAGCAGGGGAGGTCCTTTGCGGAACTGCACCATAGCGGTTATCTTGCGGTCGAACCAGGAAAGAAAGCCTCCTGCAACGCCTGCAAAAAGCAACCCGGGATAAACCAGAAAATAGAACAGGTCCTTTAACATGGGTGTGTTACTTTAAACGTTCCAGATATATTCCTTCACCATTACCTTGTCATTCAGCTTGTAAATATGATTCTCCGGGTCTTCTTCCCCGTTGTAATAGCTCACGGTGCCTTCCGGACATGCCCTGATAAAGAGGTTCAGCTCCTCGTCGTTATTCAGGTCGTATACCTGTGCAGGCGGCTTTTTTTCGAACAAATCGTCCATCAGGGTGCCGAAGGGGCATATGGCAATGCACGATTTGCAGCGCACGCACAGGTTGATATTTCTGACCACCCTGCCGGTATCGTCTTTTTCAAGGGCTTCCGCCGGGCAAACCTCGATGCAGGGGGCTTCCAGGCAGCGGCGGCAGGTGAATGAGAAGATGGCTTCTTCCCTCACAGACCGGAGTCCTTCCCGGACGGATCCCGGGGAATATTTTCCGTCGACTTCCATGGCGGGGAAGTCGCGTATTTTGATCAGGTCGATCAGGATCTTCTTGTTCATTCCTATACAATATTATTTTATGCCCATATATCGGGCTGGTCTTTGATCTCATCATAGGTGAATACCGGCCCGTCCTTGCACACGAAGTATTTCCCCATGGTGCAATGGCCGCATTTTCCCAGGCCGCACGACATGTTCTTTTCCATGGAAAGAAATATTTTATTTTCCGGGAATCCCATCTCCAGCAGCTTGAAGGTTCCGAACTTCATCATGACCGGAGGGCCACATACCACGGCCACCGCATTCGGAATGTCAACCCGGATACTGTCGAGCAGGACGGTGACCACTCCCACGGCTTCTTCCCAGGTTTCATCGGGCTTGTCCACGCTGCGTAACACTTCGAATTTTTCAACACTTCGCAATTCGTTTATGAAGGGCTTGTAAATACATTCCTCCGGTGTTTTTGACCCGTAGCACAGGGTAACCTTCCGGAATTTATCCTTTTCGGCCATGAGGTTATACAACAGCGACCGTATGGGGGCAAATCCGCATCCTCCTCCCAGGATCAGGATCTCTTTTCCATACATTTCTTCCAGGGGATAGCCCCTTCCGAACGGGCCCCTGATGCCCACCCGGTCGCCTTTTTTCAGGCGGTGAATGTATTCGGTTACATAACCTGTTTTCATGACAGTCACCTCCATCCTTTTGGTTTCCAGGGGGGAGGAAGAGGGGGTGAAAGGGGCTTCGCCTATTCCCGGAATGGTGAGCTCAATGAATTCGCCCGTCTTGAAAGAAAATTCCTCGTCGGGGATCATGGCAATGGTTTTGATCGTGGGCGATTCATCTATTACCTTTTCTACCGTGGCCGGCAAAGGAGTATACATATTCCGGGCAGGCTTCCGGGTTTTTGATCTGGTTCTGGCAGTTGCTTCCGGCATGGATGGAAGAATTAGGTATTAAGTTCAACAAACAGTTCGTTTTTATTGATCCTGCCGATACAGGCTTCGATGCATCGTCCGCAACCCGTACAGGCCAGGGTGTTGTATTTTTCCGGTCTCCACACATATTTGCACAGGTAGCGGTTCCTGAAACGGGCGGCTTTCGAATGCAGGGGGTCTTCCCCGGCCGCTACCCGTTCGAAGGCAGGATGCTGACAGGTATCCAGGCTGCGTATTTTTTCAAATTCCGGCCGGTCGATTAGCAAAAAACAGGTGCAGGTGGGGCAGATGCTGGAACAGGCCCCGCAGCTAACACAATCGGCGGAATATTTTTCCCAGATATCTTCCCCGCTTTTCCTGATCAGAACACCTGTCCGTTCATATCCCGGGAGCTGGCTGTTGCGCTCTTCCAGTTCCTTTTTCAGCTGCCCGGATTTTTCCCGCACGGGGGCCATCCGGCTTTCGTCGGTTTCCTTTGCATCTCCAGCCATGTACTTCCGCACAAATTCCTCCCCTTTTTCGGTTAGTACGGTCAGATACATATTCCCTTCGTGGGAAGCAAGCCTGATATCTGCGTATTTTTCAACGGCGGGACTGACTCCGTACGTAGTACAATGGCAGTGTTCCTGGGCTGTGAAGCAGTCTGTCCCTATCAGCAGGGTGTTTTCCCTCCTGTCCTGGTAGTAAGGATCCACATATGGTTCCTCCAGATAGAACGTATCGAGCATTTCCAGCCCCGCCAGGTCGCAGGGGGGAATCCCCAGAATGATCCTTGGGATTCCTTCCGGTTCCCTGACAACATTTTCCTTAACGGGAAGAAAAAATGTTTTGAGCGGACTTGCCGGCTTGGCCGTATTATAAATAATGTGGGAGATGTCCTGTTCCTGCTCAACCAGTACGTAATCCTGATGGTTTTCCCTGATCACCGGTGCATAAAGGAGGTATTTGCTGATCGCCCGGTTTAGGACCTTATCCCAGTTCTCATGAGAAATGAGATAATGTTTGGTCATGGTTATGTTATTATTTTCACAAAAAGTGCAATTAAAATTAAACAGGTACTTGCCTCATGTCAAGTTTTTTTGTACTTTTCGTTACAATAAAAACAAAAAAAATTTTAAAAGTAATTAAAATAAATACAGCATTTATAGAAATATTGAGTGATTTAAAACATTGTGCCTTTTTTGGAAAAAAAGTAAAAAATGTTACAGAACATATTTATTCGGATGGTACCTCTACCTGATTAATATGTGAAAATAAGCACAATAATATGCAGATACGGAACAATATCCGCCGTTTGCTTCAGTACCGCATGTGCCTGATCCGTTTCAGGGAGCTGGGTTTTGAAAGGGTTTATTCTTACAGCCTGGGAAGGGAAGCCGGGGTTAGCCCCGAACAAATCCGGAAGGATTTCTCCCGGTTCGGTATCAAGGGAAACAAGCGGGGAGGATACCTGATCAGTGAACTGCTCGATTCCCTGAACTATATTTTCGGGAAAAATGAACTCCAGGATGTCATACTCATCGGGGTGGGAAACATTGGAATGGCTCTTGCACGGTACAACTGCGGCTTCTTCAAGAGAAGAAAATACATTGTGGCAGGTTTCGATATAGATCCCTCCAAAATCAGGAAGATCAACGAAATCCCTGTTTTGCCTATGGAGGTTATGCCCCGCTTTGTAAAGGAAAACGGAATTACCGTGGGTATCATGGCCGTTCCTGCTATTTCCGCCCAGGAAATCTGCAACATGCTGGTGAACGCTGGCATTAAAGGAATTATGAACTTTGCCCCCATCGTCCTGAAGGCTCCCAGGGAAGTGGTGATCGAAAATATCAACCTGTGCAATGTGCTGGAAAGTGTGATCTATTGTGCCAATTATGCCCGGGATGACCTGGGAGTGCTGGAATGCTGAAGCTTTCTTCTCACGGATTATTCGCGTTGCCGGTGGCAACGAAAAACATGAATGGATGGATGCGGAATGTCCATCGAATAAGCGTGCCGGAAATAATATACTACGTAGATAACTACGTAGTTATCTACGTAGACAATATGTTTGGTGACTTGCGGCTTTATGAGTGAATGCAGATCGGTAACCCGGGAAATCAGAATTACCGGACTGGTGCAGGGGGTGGGTTTTCGCCCCTTTGTATACAGAATGGCCCTGGAACACGGTATACGTGGTTTTGTAAAGAATACCAATTCCTGTGTGCTGATCAGGGCCAGTGCTTCCCCCGGCGAACTGGACAGGTTTACAGAATCCCTCCGCCGGCAGGCACCTCGGGTAGCCGTGATCGAGACACTGCAGTGGAAGGATATACCCCCGACAACATTCGATGATTTCAGTATTGCTTCCAGTGACGATCTTTCGGAAGAGGTGACCCGCGTGAGTCCCGATATTGCCGTGTGTGATGAGTGTCTGGCGGATATGAAAAACCAGCCCGGGCGTATCGATTACCCTTTCCTGAACTGCACCCATTGCGGTCCCCGTTTTACCATTGTGAAAGGCCTGCCTTACGACCGCTCGCGGACCACCATGGATGTATTTCCCATGTGTTCCTCCTGCCGGAAGGAATATGAGGATATCACCGACAGGCGTTTTCATGCACAACCCGTGGCCTGCCGGGAATGCGGGCCTGTTTTCACGCTGGTTCTCCCTGGAAAGACCAACACCCGGTTTCAGGAAATATTGGGAACAGCCTGCCGCATCATCGACGGGGGAGGGATCCTGACCATCAAAGGCATGGGAGGCTTTCATCTGGCCTGCAATGCCCTGGACCAGGAGGCTGTTTTGCGCCTGCGAAACATGAAGATAAGGGAGGCCAAGCCCTTTGCCGTCATGTTCCGTGATCTGTCTGCCCTCAGGCAATATGTGGATGTGACCGCCAAAGAGGTGGAAGAACTGACTTCGTGGCGGCGGCCGATCGTAATCATGAAAACCCGGAAAGAACTTGCCGGGGCCGTCAGTCACGGTTTTCGAACCACCGGGGCCATGTTGCCCTATATGCCGCTTCACTACCTGCTTTTCGAAAAACTGAAAACACCGGTGATCGTTCTTACCAGCGGAAACCTGGCCGACGAACCCATTCTTACCGCTAACGATGAGGCCCGCCGCATCATGGGTCCCCTGACAGATGGCGTGCTGGATTACAACCGCGAGATCCACAACCGGACTGATGATTCGGTGGTGATGGTAGTGAGAGAAATGACCCGGATTATCAGGCGTTCCCGGGGTTATGTGCCCAATCCCATTGAAACGAAGTGGAATACCGAGGGAATTTTTGCCGCCGGGGCCGAACTGGTGAACTGTTTCGCAGTGGGGAAAGGCCGGTCGGCGATCATGAGCCAGCACATCGGCGACCTGAAAAATGCGCCAACGTATGATTTCTACCGTGAAAGCGTGGAACGTTTCTGCAACCTGTTCCGGGTGAAACCCGCCCTGGCAGCATGCGATATGCACCCCGATTATCTTTCCACCGGTTATGCACGTGAACTGGGAGTGCCTGTAATTAGTGTGCAACATCACCATGCACACCTGGCATCGGTAATGGCCGAACACGGCCTTACCGGGCCCTGCCTGGGGATCTGCTTTGACGGTACAGGATACGGAACCGACGGGCACATATGGGGCGGCGAGTTCCTGCTGGGAGAGCTTACCGGGTTTGAACGGAAGGCCCGTTTCAGGTATGTTCCCGTACCGGGTGGAGATGCCGCAACCCGTGAACCCTGGCGTATGGCCCTTTCATACCTTCTGGATACTTTTGGGGAGGAGGTACGGGAACTTCCCATTTCCTGGATCAGCGAGATCCCTTCGCAACGCTTCGATCTGATCATTCAAACCTGGCAGGGACGGGTGAATGCTCCTCTCTCATGCAGTGCGGGAAGATTGTTCGATGCCGTATCGGCCCTGCTGGGTATCTGCCGGTACAGCGGTTTTCATGCAGAAGCCCCCATGCGGCTGGAAAATATGGCCGGAAAGGCTGAAGGTCCTGCATATTCCTGGCATGGTGAGGAAGAGATCGATTTCCGAATGATGTTCAGGGAAATGACCCGGGATGTGGTTGAAGGGGTTCCGGTGAGCCGGATCGCCTCCCGTTTTCATTATACCCTGATCCGGATGACAGCCGATGTGACGGAAAAGATCCTTTCCGGTACGGGCCCCCTGCCCGTTTTACTCTCGGGAGGCAGTTTTCAGAACCGTTTGCTGCTGGAAGGGGTGGAAATGGAACTGGAGGCAAAAGGCATCGGGGTGTACAGCAACCTGCACGTACCGGTAAACGACGGAGGCATTGCCCTGGGCCAGATGGTGATTGCTGCTGCCAGAAGGGAAGCCGGGATGCTATGAGTTATGAGACGGCAGCCCGTGGTTTTTTCTGTACCCTAACATATCCGGGGCAACTGTTCCCCCGAGATCATGTCTACGATCCGGGTGCTTCCGATAACGGTTTCCATTTCCACCAGCGTGTCGCGACTATCGAGCACCTCACCTATACAGGCAGCATCCTTTCCCAGCGGATCGGCCCGCATGATTTTCAGTACCTTCTGTTCATCACCGGGATCGACTATGAGCAGGAGTTTTCCCTCGTTGGCAATGTACAGGGGATCGAGGCCAAGGATTTCGCAGGCACCCTGCACGGCTCCGGCCACCGGGATGTCCTTTTCCCTGATCATGAACCGGTAGCCGCATGAACGGCTGATCTCGTTCAGGGCACTGGCCACTCCTCCCCGGGTGGGGTCGCGCATCACCCGGATCCCGGCCCGCGAAGCCATAATCTTTTCCACCATATGGTTCAGGGGAGCGGTATCACTTACAATGGGCGATTCAAAATCCAGGCCGGTTCGGGTAGACATGATAGCAATGCCGTGTTCGGCAATTTTTCCGCTGAGAAGAATTTTGTCGCCCGGACGACATGATGCAGGCGACACCTCCGTTTCCCCTTCGATGATCCCGATCCCGGAGGTGTTGATAAAGATCCGGTCGGCTTTTCCCCGGTCAACTACCTTGGTGTCGCCGGTGATTATCTTTACCCCGGCCCGGTCGGCTGCTTCCCGTACCGAACAGATGATTTGCCAGAGCACCTCCATTTCCAGTCCTTCTTCCAGGATTAATCCCAGGGAAAGATACAGAGGCCGGGCCCCGCAGCAGGCCAGATCGTTCACGGTGCCGTTTACGGCCAGTTCGCCGATATTTCCTCCGGGGAAAATGATCGGCTGGATGACATAGGAATCCGTGGAAAAGGCGATCCGCCTGCCTTCGAGGCGGATCATAGCCCCGTCGTGCGACAGGTCGAGCCAGGGATTGCTTAGGAGGGGCCTGATCATTTTTTCAAACAGCCGCGCCGACAGTTTCCCGCCTCCTCCATGGGCCAGCAAAACCCTTTCATAATCGCTGATGGGAACAGGACAGGACGGCAAACCCCGGATATTTTTCTCTTTTTTTCTCAAGACCTGTTATTTTGGTAGTTACCGTATCTGAAGTAGGCTGCGCAGGTTCCTTCCGATGATACCATAGGAGCGCCCAGGGGGTGTTCGGGGGTGCAGGTTTTCCCGAACTCCGGACACAGACCGGGAAGTATTTTGCCCTGCAGTACTTTTCCGGCCAGGCATTTTCCGGTGCCGTGTTTTTTCTTTACCCGGAACTCAAATGCTTTTTCCGCATCAAATTCGGCCCAGGCGGGTGACAATTCCAGCCCGCTCAT
>Ga0190344_1000023_pt1 | contig 93625 bp, 48 predicted proteins | sample 48721323_MG_FD_161662 | JGI IMG/M metagenome (GOLD analysis project Ga0190344, IMG submission 161662) | Hydrothermal vent microbial mat bacterial communities from Southern Trench, Guaymas Basin, Mexico - 4872-13-2-3_MG | ecosystem: Environmental > Aquatic > Marine > Hydrothermal vents >... | reverse complement strand
GTATTCATAATGCCCGTCAAGCCTTGGAGGCTAACGGCCAGACAGCGACAATTGACGGAGTCGGCCGAACCGCCGCACCTGAAAATAGTATTCATAATGCCCGTCACGCCTTGGAGGCTAACGGCCAAACTGCGACAATTGACGGAGTCGGCCGAACCGCAGTTCATGAGGATGGGATTCATAATGTCCGTCACGCCTTGGAGGCTAACGGCCAAACTGCGACAATTGACGGAGTCGGCCGAACCGCCGCTCATGAAGATGGTATTCATAATGCCCGTCACGCCTTGGAGGCTAACGGCCAAACTGCGACAATTGACGAAGTCGGCCGAACCGCCGCTCATGAAGATGGTATTCATAATGCCCGTCACGCCTTGGAGGCTAACGGCCAAACTGCGACAATTGATGGAGTCGGCCGAACCGCCGCACCTGAAAATAGTATTCATAATGCCCGTCACGCCTTGGAGGCTAACGGCCAAACTGCGACAATTGACGGAGTCGGCCGAACCGCTCATGAAGATTTTGGTCATGAGGGTTCTTATTATCATCAACAAGATACGGTAAGAAAAACTCTTGACAGACATGAAGATGAATTAGCCAAAAAGAACAGTGAAAATAAAATCCATCAAGACCATAAACCCTCTTTTCAAGAAGGGCTAACAGCGACTGGAGTGGCTACTGCTGTCGGTGCTTCAATATATTTAACCACCGGACTCTATAAGAAACATAAAGAGGGTAAACGGTTCTATAAAGGCGATTTTACGGTAAAGGACTGGAAAGAAGTTGGTGGCGATACTCTCAAGGGTGGCGTAATTGGTGGCGTATCTGGCGCTGCAATATATGGACTCACTAGTTATGCACCTCTATCAGCCCCCTTTGCCGGCGCGGTTGTAAGTGCAACAAAAGGGGTTGCGTCTCTTGTTAAAGATTATCACTCTGGTAAAATTAACAATGACGAGTTTTTTGAACTCGGAATGGTGATTTGTGCAGAGTCCGCAATTGTAGGTATCGCTACTGCGGCAGGGCAGACGATTATTCCTATCCCCGTTCTTGGAGCCGTTCTTGGCTCAGTAGCAGGTTCTATGTTTGTGAAAATTATCAGCAAAAGTGATCGAAAAACGGCAACTAAAATTCGTCGTGAAATAGAGGGGTATATTCAGAAGTTAGATGCAGTTACTCAAGCGCTGATAAAAAGAATCACCGCCAAATTTGAGAAGCTGGGGGAACTAACCAAAGCCGCCTTCTCTTTTGAAAATAATGAGAAGTTACTTCAATATAGCATTGATTTAGCCCGAGCTTACGGGGTTGATGAAAATAAAATAATAAAGTCACACGACGAATTGGATAACTTTATTTTAATCTAGCAAAATCCGATGTCTTTGAGACATCGGATTTTTTAAAAGAGCGGATAGAGGGCCATAACTTAATTTGAAAACCTTCAAAATATTTTATGGCCCTCAAACAAGGCTCGCTAAAAATCCGAAGTCTTTGAGACCTCTGATTTTTTAAAAGAGCAGAGGGCCATAACTTCATTTGAAAACCTTCAAAATATTTTATGGCCCTCAAACAAGGCTCGCTAAAAATCCGAAGTCTTTGAGACATCTGATTTTTTTAAAGAGCATATTAGTTGTACTAAATTCGTTTATCCGCGTAATTCGTTGTACTCAATTCGTTTATCCGCGTAATTCGTTGTAAGAAATCAGATTAAACATGGTTATTAATACCTGAATTTGTGAAGGTATTGTAAATGATAGGTGTAAAGAAAGTTCTATCCATCCTTAGCGACGCAGATAAACACACAGGATTAAACAAACATGAAGTTGAAATCCGTCAAACTTCAAAATTTCCGAGCGATTCAAGAATTGGAACTTCCGTTGCACCCACAATTAACCATTTTCGTCGGAAATAATGCTGACGGAAAAACGACCATTCTGGATGCCATTGCAATCGGTTTAGGTGCGATTTTGACTCGCTTACCTGATATAAAAGGTAGAAATTTTGGCAAATATGATTTACGTCAATCGTTAAAAAAAACCGATAAACCTCCTAAAATAACTGATTTATTAGCAAAAAATATCGAATATGCACCTTTTGTTAGGGTAACTCTAACCGCTGAAACCGTCGAAAAAACCACCATTATTTGGGATAGAACACAAAGCACTAAAAAAACCAAGAGCAAAAATTTTGCTTCCGATATCAAACTGACTCAATTACATGAATATTTAGATAAAATTATAGAAGCCATAGATAAGGAAGAAGAAGTGTATTTGCCCGTTGTGGCTTACTATGGTACTGAACGAGCGGTGTTGCACAATGCCGTGCGAAATTTTAACAAAGATTTTGGTCGTTACAAAGCTTTGGAACGTGCGCTCGAAGCTGATCAACGTTTAAGCGAAATGGTTCAATGGTTTGCTTTCCAAGAAGATATGGAAAGAAGACTGAGGGAAGAACAACAAGATTATACGATTAATTTGCCAATCTTAGATGCCGTCAAAAAAGCTATCTGTCAGATTATTCCTTATAGTTCTAACCCTCGCACACTACTTAATCCATTACACCTTATCGTTACCATAGAGCATCCGAGTTGGACTGAACCAGAAATACTGTCCTTAGAACAGCTCAGTGACGGCTATCGCACGACTCTAGCAATGGGCATGGATTTAGCGCGTCGTCTGGCACAGGCTAATCCATTCTATGGTGTTGATTCATGTTTGTCACCGGCGGTGGTATTAATTGATGAAATTGACTTACATTTACACCCAAGTTGGCAACAAACGATTCTTAGTACCCTGATGCAAGTATTTCCTAACGTGCAATTTATCGTTACCACCCACAGCCAAGCCGTTTTAACCACAGTTAAAACTGAAAATATCTGGCAGTTGGAACGTTGCCAAGAAAACGGTATTTGTGCTTATCGTCCAATTATTAATCCGTATGCTTCAGAAAGTCACCGTGTTTTGCACAGTATTATGCACGTTGATCCGCGTCCACAAAATTTGCCAGAAGTTGCTAATTTACAAGACTATTTGCAAATGGTCAATCATGGTGAATATAATACCAAAAAGGCTATTGCTTTACGGCAAAAGCTTGAAGACAGTCTAGGCAAAGACGAACCTAGTTTAAATCTTGCTGACATGCTGATTCGTAAACACAAGGTTTTAGGCTCATGAGACACATTCATAAACCCGCTAATGCAGTAGGTCCTTATTGTTTACAACAAAAATTTGACCAAGGTACGCCTTCAGAACCCACAAAAGCGTGGCAAAAATTGGGATCAGATTGTAAACAATCTCTCATAGAATATTATTTAAAACCTGAGCAATATTGTTTATGTGCCTATAGTGAAATCAATTTGAACACTTTTGGCTGCCATATTGAGCATATCAAACCCAAAGACAAAAATCGTTATCCAGAATATACTTTTGATTATCACAACTTAATTGCCTCTGCTTTTGATAGCGAGGAACTACAAAAACACAGCAAAGCGGACCGTTTTGGTGGACATTTTAAGTGTGGAGACAAAAGTGAACAAGATAAATACGATCCCAATTTATTTATATCTCCCTTAGAGGATAACTGTCGGCATTTTTTTAGTTACGAACCTGATGGCAGCGTTAAACCGCATCCTAAACGAGAACTATCGGAACAAGCACGGGCACAATATACGATAGATGCGCTCAACTTAAATGCACCCTATTTGGTGGAAGAGCGTCGCCGTATTATTGAAGAAATGTTGCCCATTATTGATGAATTGCTGGATGATAATGAGGCCCTCCGTGATTTTGCCGAAGTTGATCTCTGTGTAACTAATGGCAAATTGCAACCTTTCCACTCGACTCGTTTGCAACAATTCGGCACATTGGGATTACAGGTGATGCAAGATCCAAATTGCTTTTAAGATAAGCGGATACCGGTAATGCGAATATCGATATAAAAATTAAAAATGAAGACTGAATTCATAATATTCAATTCAACCCTTAATTCGCATCGGTAATCTGATACAGGTTAGTATTTATTTAGCATATGGTGGGCGGCAACCTCGAATATAGCTTATGACCAATATGGTAATCTCAGCCGGCTCACGGGCACAGAAAATTACCGAGGCCAACGCTATAGTTTGGAGTATGCGTATGATGACCAAGTGCATACCCATAATGTCAGTGTCACGGACAGTTTTGGTTATATCTCAACGGCCCGCTATAACCTGAAGTATGGCAAAGTGGTCAACACGACTGATATCAACAATCAGCCGCTGGACTACACGTATGACAAGTTTGGCCGCGTCGCTACCATTGTTGGGCCTTATCAAACGGGGAGTGGCTTAGAGACGATTCGCTTTGCGTATCATCCCGAAGCCGAGATCACTGCCATTAAGTTAAGCGAAAAAACACCTACAAAAAGTATAACTAATGAAGCGCGACAGAGGGCCATAACTTCATTTGAAAACCTTCAAAGTATTTTATGGCCCTCAAAATCGATAGTCTTTGATACCTCGGATTTTTTAAAAGAGCGCGACAGAGGGCCATAACTTCATTTGAAAACATCCAAAATATTTTATGGCCCTCAAAACCGATAGTCTTTGATACCTCGGATTTTTTAAAAGAGCGCGACAGAGGGCCATAACTTCATTTGAGAACCTCCAAAGTATTTTATGGCCCTCAAACAAGGCTCGCTAAAAATCCGAAGTCTTTGAGACATCTTATTTTTTTAAAGAGCATATTAGTTGTACTAAATTCGTTTATCCGCAATATTCGTTGTACGGCCATTCGTTTATCCGCGTAATTCGTTGTACTTACTTAACCGTGAAAAGCCATCAAAACCGATAGTCTTGCTCGCTAAAAATCCGATGTCTTTGAGACCTCGGATTTTTTTAAAGAGCATATTAGTTGTACTAAATTCGTTTATCCGCGCAATTCGTTGTACTAAATTCGTTTATCCGCGCAATTCGTTGTACTTCATTAATAGCATTGGGCCGGTACGCACCACGATACCCGACAACGGAATTCAACCGTTTGTCAGATAAATTTGACCGTTTAACCGATTCTGTTAACAAAATTTGAATGAATGATCTATAGTTATAAATGTTGCGTTATTTTAGTGAAAGAAATCAGATTTCTTCAAGAAATCGGATTTATCTTTAATTGTTATAAACCCGGAGAAAATAATGAAAATACCGATAAGGCTTCGGCCTTTTCTCCATACTGCTAAGGCGGTACCACGCAGATTATTTCAAAGCGTGTTGGCCGTTTGGCTGCTGGGCGGCGCGATGGGTGCGTCGTATGCAGGCGAGTGTGATGCCGTTTATTCGGTGGTTGAGCGGCACGGCAAATTGTCGGTGCCTTGTGTTCAGTTGGACGATGGGATCGTTTACAAGGCACAGTTGGATCAGGTGCGTGGTGCGACGCAGTTTTTGTTTAAATTGAAAACGATCTCAACCGTTGATCATCCGGTTGAGGGATATGCCACGTTTGACTCGAAAACCAGTCAGTTGGTTTTGCCGGTGGTTGAAACCAATCTCGGTGGCAACCAACGCTTTTATCGTGTCCAAATGTTGGTTGAGTCTCAGGAAGCGGATGATTTTATCGTGAGTGTGTCGGGCGCGTCGTGTCTTGCCAAAATCGTTGGGATAAAGAGTGAACCTATTCCAGACGAATTGAAGGCTGGACAAACGGCGGCGTTGAGATGGACAGTGAAAAATGTCACCCCAAATTGTAACGCGAGTAATTACCGGCTGAATTTCCATAGCGCGACGCTGAATGAGGAAATTTATTCGGGCAGTGCGTTTGGTGGCGATTTCCATCCCTATTTTAGCCTGAAAACCAGTGAAACCGGCCCAGCGGTGGCCGATTTTATAGTCCCTAACGAGACTGGGGATTTTAAGATCTATTTTGAGATGGTGGATGGGAATGGTAAGCCATTGCCGATGTCGCCAGATGACCGTTTGTATGCAGCCTTTACTGTGGTTGATAGTTCATCCTCTGACGGTGACGGTGATAAAACTGAAGGTAACAGTGAACTAGAGGCCATTCCTTTAGATCCGACTATCAAAAAGGATAAGGTTGCGCCAGGGCAAGCCAAGAAAATCGCGCATCACGGGGCCGAGTTAGACATTGGGGCCGATGCCGTTGAGGGTGAAATTACCTTAGGTATCAAACCGTTAGAACTCAGTCAAGCCGATAGCACTGGGGAAGTCGGCAACAATGAGGAAATCGATGACGGCCTCCCGCCGCTTGATCAGGGCATGATCAATGTGACAAAGGGCAAAAAAGGTTTTCGGTTTCTGCCGCGAGGGATGAAATTTAAGAAGAAAATCAAAATCAAACTGCCCTACAATAAATCCTTGCTGCCGTCTTGGAAAACCGAGCAAGATATCAAAACCTTTTATTTTGATAAAGAAATCGGCCGATGGGCTCCGTTGGAACGGGTTGCGGTTGATACCAAAACCCAAGAAGTGACCAGTTATACCGATCACTTTACCGATATGATCAACTCGGTGGTAACCGTGCCAGAGGCCCCCGAATCGGTGTCGTTTAACCCTACCCAAATTAAGGATATTAAGGCCGCTGATCCAGGTGCCGGGATTAATCTGATTGAAGTGCCACAAGCCAATAATATGGGTGACATGCGCTTGAGTTATCCTATTGAAATACCGCCGGGGCGGGTTGGTATGCAGCCACAGTTAGGCGTTTCTTATAGTTCGGCGGGTGGTAATGGTTGGATGGGTTTGAATTGGGATTTATCGGTACCGTCGGTTAGTATTCATACCGGTTGGGGTGTGCCGCGTTATGATGCCAGTTTGGAAACGGAAACTTATACACTCAGTGGTGGAATGCTAACGCCAATGGCGCATCGGGATGTTTTACAGCCACGCAGTGCGGAAAAGATTTTCCGTAGTCGGGTAGAAGGTGCGTTTCAAAAAATTATTCGGCATGGTACGCATCCCAATAATTATTGGTGGGAAGTGACTGATAAGAATGGTAGCAAGTCGTTTTATGGTGGTGATCCTGAGAATGGCTTGGTTGCTGACGCGGTGGTGACTGATTATAACGGTAATATCTTTAAGTGGGCGTTACGTGAGACACGGGATACTAACGGGAATAATGTCCAATATCGTTATGTGCGCGTGGCTGATGTGGGTTTAGCGCAAGGCTCGGTGCCGGGTTATGAACTTTATATCAAGACGATTTATTATACGGGCTACCAAAATCAGGCTGGGCGTTATAAAGTCACCTTTATTCGGGATCGGGAGTTAGGCGAAAGCCGTCGCCCGGATATCACGATAAGTGCGCGTGGTGGTTTTAAACAAGTCACGGCCGATTTGTTGCGTAAAGTTGAGATCCGTTTTGATGATCAGCCCGTGCGTAGTTATGTCTTTAATTATCGTGAAGGTGCTTTTCGTAAAACGCTGCTAGAGTCGATTACGCAATTAGGCGAAGATGGGGCCGCCTTTAATACCCATACCTTTGATTATTATGACGATGCTCGTAATCCAGATGGTAGCATTAAGGGCTTTATCGGTTCTCAAGCTTGGAATGCTGGAAATGACAATGTATCTGCTGGCATACCGGAAGGTGGAGCAAGTGCTATCGGTGGTAATAGTAGTGAAACCCTCGGAGGACATTTCTATATAGGTATCGGCCCCGGTTTGCTAACAGATAAAAAGGGTTCTGGTGGGGTTAAAGTAGGCTTTAATAAGACTTCTTCCGAAGGTCTGCTCGTTCTTATGGATATTAATGGTGATGGTTTACCAGATAAACTCTATAAGAAAGGCGGAACTGTCTATTATCGCCCGAATCAGTCAGGACCAAATGGTGGCACTCAATTTGGTGAGGCTCGCGTTGTGGCGGGTTTACCGGCAATTTCTAAACAGAGTAGCCGTACGACTTCTTCTGGAGTAGAAACCTATTTTGGAGCAACTGCCGGGTATAACAAGAGCAATACTTTTACTGAAGCCAAGATATATTTCAGTGATGTCAATAGTGATGGTTTGGTGGATTTGGTTTACAATGGTAAAGTGCTTTTCAACCATATAGACCAAAATGGTCATCCTTTCTTTAGCCCTAACAATGCCGATACGCTTTATCCAATTGGTAGTGGTGCGGTGGATACTAATGGCGTGGTGCCTGACTATGAAGAAGTTTATCAGAAAAATATTGATGCATCGCCATTGTTAGACACACTCCGTCGTTGGATAGCACCTTGGAGTGGTCAAATTCGTATTGTTGGTGGAGTTGCTCTGCTTGAAAGTGCTGATCCTAAACGGCAAACTTATACAACAGCCGATGGAGTACGAGTCGTTATTCAGCACAACGAGACCGAATTGTGGTCAAACGTCATTGAAGCTGATGATTATGCTGAAAAAATAGCAACGGGTGTGGATAGCATCAAAGTTGCAAAAGGCGATGTGATTTATTTCCGCGTGCAATCTCGGGTTGATGGTGCTTATGATCAGGTGAGTTGGAATCCTGATATTCAGTATTTAGACGTTGAAGAAGCCTTGGATGCTAATGGGTTAGATGGCTATCATTATAATGCCAGCGATGATTTCAGTCTGTTGGGACATCGAGGTATGCAGTATGTCGCTATGCCTTTTAATGGCACGGTGCGGTTAGCCGGTGAATTGCAAAAAGGCTTGACCACTGATGATGTTACTTTATTGATTTTTAAGAATAATTCACCTGTCCCTTTTTATAGCCAAACATTAGCTTGGAATCAAGAAGGCTCGTTTATCTTAAATGAAGAACTTGAAGTGACTGATAAAGACGGTTTTTCAGTGCAAGTTAAGGTTGATTCGCCGATTGATTTTGCTAAGTTGCAATGGAATCCAATTGAACCACCCAGATTTTTCTATGTTTCGGTGTCAGAATTGGAGACAGCAACGGATCAAGCAGGTAATCCATTGGTACAGGGCCGTCTTCTGTATCGTTTTGATGTTTATCCCAAAAGTGATCTGGTTATGCCTTTGGAACCTTGGATCGTACCGGAAACAGGTACATATCGGGTCAAATCATTACTTGCTTTACCTTCTGATTTGGAAAGCAATATTTCATTAACGAATATAATTGGTGATGAACCCGTTAATGGCACTTTTATAATGACAGTTAAACGCCGGGGTGAATTGCTGGCTAAACAGATCATTGTTATTAAAAATAACTTGGTTTTCAATCGTGAATTTTATATTCAAGCTAACCAAGGCGATAAGCTTTTCTTTGAATTTAGTAGTCTTGATCCAACGTTAGAAAGTCAACTCAGTCAAAAGTCTGTGGGAGTCTTTCTCCAAAATGCGACTATTCACGAAATACCTAGCGAGTGGATAGCACCAGCAAGCGGTTCTTATAAGATTAATCCGTTATTGACGACTGCTATAGATGATACGACTACCAACGATAGCGTTACGTTATTGGTTAAACGTGGTGAAAGCATTATCGCGGAACATGTTATAACGATTACTGATGGCGTGGTCGATAATGGCAGTATTACGATTAAACCGAATCAAAATGAAGTACTCCGCTTTGAATTGAGTGAGCTTGATCCGGAATTAGAAGCCAAACTCACTCAAAAAGCGGTCGCGATAGTTGTTCCAAATTCAGAACGTTCTTACTCGGTACCTATTGAGTTTCATAGTGCGCGTCAATTGGTACTGATTCCAGAATCTTATCGCGGTTGGAGTGTTTTTGGTTATGACGGTAATCGGCAACGAGCGACTACGCCAGTTGAAATCACGGCCGATGATATCAAGCTGAGAGATGATTTTGATCCCGAAACAGATACTTTGAAAGTCGTGCCTTATTTTGTTGATCCGGCATTTGAACGCTGGATGAGCATAGATGAAAATGCTTGGGCACAAGCTGAGACTTTGAGTAGTTCCAGAAAGGGATTAGATAATATTGAAGTACCTCGTCCTCATCATTTTGCCGGTGCTCGTGCTATATCACGCCTCAGCAGATCGGAAAATGACTCGGTTAGTTTAGGATTGGGTGTCTCAGCCGCAAAGACGGATTCTACCAGTGTTAGTATCTGTGACTATCGGGATATGAATGCGGATCGATTCCCAGACATCGTTTGTAATGGTGGCGTGCAATACTCGACTATGCTTGGTGGCTTGGAAAGTGGACGGCGTTCTACGTTATCACATTCAGATAAGATACGCAAAACGACTTCTGATAGCAAAAACGTTGGTTTTGGCGGGGGTACTTTCCCGTTGATGACGGCTAAGAAAAATAGTAAAAATTTAATGGCTTCGCTGGGCTTTTCTGGTAATGTTACCGATGCGAGAAGTGATACCAATTTTGATTTGATGGATATTAATGGTGATGGTTTACCGGATCGCCTGATTCAGCAAGGTAGTCAACTTTTAGTGGCTTTTAATTTAGGCTATGGTTTTGCGTCTCCAGAAATTTGGGGTAATGCTGCTATTAATCACTCTGCGAGTACCAATGCGTCTCTTAGTGGTAATTTAGGCGTCAGTTTTAATACGGGTTATTATAGTTTTGCCGGTGGTGCTACCGTTACTTGTGATAAGTCGCAATCGTTTTATACTTTGCTTGATATTAACAGTGATGGTTTATTGGATATTGTCACTATTGATGATAATACGCCGCTTATCAGTGTTAAAAGTTGTTTACTTGATAGTGATAGTGCCAATGTACTTCGGGTTAGGTTAAATACCGGCAGTGGTTTTACCAATGAAATCACTTGGCCCCTAAGCATCCGAAAAGGTATTTCGGTTAGCAGTAACGCCGTTTTTAATGCCGGTGTTTATTTCACTATTCCTATTCCTCTGGTTCCACCATTGGTTGTAGCTTCACTGATTATTAACCCCGGTGCTGATTTCAATAAGAGTATGAATCGCCCTGAGGTCAGTATTAGTGATATTAATGGTGATGGTCATTCTGATTATTTATATTCAACCAGTGATGACAGTATCAAAGTTGGGCTAAGTCCGATCGGCCGTACCAATCTGTTAAAGGCGGTTCATCGGCCGTTAGGCGCGACGATTACTGTCGATTATGCGCGTAGTGGTAATACTTATGCACAGCCGCATAGTAAGTGGGTGATGTCTCGCGTTGAAGTCAACGACGGCCATTCAGGCGATGGTGTGGATGTCCAAGTGAAGACTTATCGCTATGAGGATGGTTTCTACAATCGGCAGGAACGGGATTTTTATGGTTATCGCACGCTGGTAGAAGAACATCGGGATGCGAGTCAGGGCGATAAGTTGTATCGTTCCATTACTCGTGTGTTCCATAACAACAGCTATTATAATAAAGGGCTGTTAGTCAGCGAAACCACGGCCGATGCTGAGGGCAATAAGTATCTGGAAACCCAAAACCGCTACTTTTTGCGGAATCTTGACACGGGCAATGAGTTGGTAAGCCTGAATCATTTGACGGCCACGGTGTTCCCAGAACTCCGGCGCGTTGATAAGCGGTTTTATGAAGGTGAAGCCACACCGGGTAAAACCACTCATACCAGCAACCAATTTGATGCCTTGGGCAATATTGTTCGCTTTGTTGATGCGGCCGATGTTGGCGCGCAAGATGATGTAGAGGCCGAGATTGGTTATTTCAAAGATGAAGCCAATTATATTGTTGGTAAAGCCAATAGTATTGTTGTGAAAGGCAATGGTACGGTGATGCGGCGGCGTGAGGCGACTTTTGAATCGGGCACCGGTAATCTGACGCAAGTGCGTATTTATCTGAAAGACGGCCGTGCGGCCGTGACGGATATCGTGTATGACCAATACGGCAATCTCAGCCGGCTCACGGGCACAGAAAATTACCGAGGCCAACGCTATAGCTTGGAGTATGTCTATGATGACCAAGTGCATACCCATAATGTCAGTGTCACGGACAGTTTTGGTTATGTCTCAACGGCCCGCTATAACCTGAAGTATGGCAAAGTGGTCAATACAACTGATATCAACAATCAGCCGCTGGACTACACGTATGACAAGTTTGGCCGCGTCGCTACCATTGTGGGGCCTTATCAAACGGGGAGTGGCTTAGAGACGATTCGCTTTGCGTATCATCCCGAAGCCGATGATCCTTGGGCACTGACAACACATATTGATGTGTATCGGGATCAGAATGATCCGATAGAAACGGTGTTGTTTACCGATGGCTTGAAGCGCGTGTTGCAAACCAAAAAGGATGCAACTATCCATACCGGTATTGAGACGGCCGCCCAAGCGGTGATGACGGTGTCTGGGCATGTCAGCTACGATTTTATCGGGCGCGGTATTGAACAATACTATCCGATAACCGAAGCGTTGGGCCGTCAAGGGGTGTTTAATTCGGGTGTGAATAGCGTCAAGCCGACGAAGACGACTTATGATGTGTTGGATCGCAGCCTCTGCACCACGATTCCAGATGATAGCAGCACCTGCATGGACTATGGGTTTGGTGAGGATCGCAATGGCAAAACCCAGTTCTGGACGCGAGTCACTGACGCAAATGGTATCTACAAAGATACTTATAAGGAGGTGCGCGGTGTCATCACGGCCGTCAAGGAGTTTAACAACGGTGGCAGCCAGATTCTGTGGACAAGTTATGAGTACGATCCGATGAAACAAATCGTTTCGGTGATGGACGATCACTTCTATATCACGGAGGTGTCTTATGATAATTTGGGCCGACGGACTCATATAGATAATCCTGATATGGGCCTGACGGAGACGGTTTATGATTTGGCCTCGAATGTCCGAGAAAAAATCACCGAGAATCTGCGGGCTGACGGTGAGGCAATCGTTTATGACTATGACTATAACCGCCTGACAAGCATCCATTATCCGCAACGTCTTGATAACAAAGACAAAACGGTGTTTCCGTCCATTGATGTTCGTTATACGTATGGTGAACCGGGGGCCGCTGATAATCGCGCTAACCGCATCATCACGGTTGAAGATCAATCGGGGATGGAGGAACGTTTTTATGGGCCATTGGGCGAAACGGTTAAAACCATCAAAACGGTGGATTCGGATACGCAAGGCGCGAGTGTCAACAGTCCAGAGGTTTATACCACCGAGTTTGTGTTTGATACCTGGAATCGGCTGCAACGGTTGGTTTATCCCGATGGCGAAGTACTCACGAATCAGTATGATTCGGGTGGCTCAATTCGGGCCGCGTCGGGCAAAAAGGCCCAGCATAGTTACACGTACCTGAAGCGACTGGAATATGATAAGTTCGGGCAACGCCAGTTTGTCGATTTGGGTAATAATGTCAGGACTCGTTATAGCTACAACCCGCTGAATCGGCGTTTAGCAACCTTGAAGACGGGCAAACCAGACGAGGAAACTGGGCTTGAGCGCATGTTCCAAGACTTGACGTATCAGTATGATAATGTTGGGAATATTCTCGGCCAAGCCAATTTAGCGGCGGTGGAATCGCCCAGTAAAATGGGTGGCGCGACGCAATTTGTGTATCAGTATGACGATCTGTATCGGCTGGTTTCTGCCGAAGGCACTTTTGACTATCAGCCTGACAAACAGCATCGTTATCAGTTGACGATGACTTATGACAGTATCCATAACATCGTCTCCAAAAACCAACTGCATACATTGCGGCAACCATCAGGTACGCTGATTACGCAGAAAAAGACCACTTATGATTGGCACTATGAATATGCGGGCTATCAGCCGCATGCGCCAACGCATATTGGGGATCGGACGTTTAGCTATGATGCCAATGGCAATCAAACCGGTTGGGAACATGATCAAAATGGCACACGTCGTACCCTCGTTTGGGATGAAGAAAACCGTATCCAGTCGATTAGCGACAACGGGCATACCAAAACGTATAAGTACAATGATGCCGGACAACGAGTGATTAAACGCGGGCCGCAAGGCGAAACGGCTTATATCAACCAATTCTTTGTGATTAGAAACCGCGAAGTCGGCACCAAGCATATTTATGCAGGCACAACGCGCCTAGTCTCCAAGTTGATGAAACAAGACAAGCCGGGCAAGAATCCAAATGGCAAAGTACCGCTAGAGAAGGACTTATACTACTACCACCCCGATCATCTGGGTAGCAGTGCTTATGTGTCCGATACCCAAGGCAAACTGTTTCAGCATCTTGAATATTTCCCGTTTGGGGAAACCTTTGTGGAACAGTCTAGTAATACGCAGCGCACGCCCTACCATTTCACAGCCAAGGAAATGGATGAAGAGATTGGGATGTATTACTTTCCAGCGAGGTATTATGATCCAAGAACAAGTATATGGCAGTCGCCTGATCCAATTTTGGCTGAGTATTTGCCTACTGGTAACAAGGAACACGATCGGAATCTTCGTGGTATAGGTGGTGTTTTCAACACTGTTAATCTCAATCTCTATCATTATGCTGGGCAAAATCCAATCAGATACATTGACCCTACAGGTATGTGTCAAGATGAACTGGAGAGCAATAAACCAAAATTGGGACTTATAGATAGACTAGCACAGCTTATTTCAGGAGGTGCTCGTTATTATGGTCCAAACGATAGAGCTGAAAATGCAAAATCTGAAGTCAGAACAAAAATCTTAAGCACCGCAAGTGGAAGAAAACGTGTTTACACGGAAGGCGGTATAACTCATGACCTTGATTTGGATAATAGCGGTGGTGGGGCTGGTAATTTACTGAATCCTAAAGTTAGGAAAGCACACTTTAAGTTGGGTATAAAAACTCTCTTTGCGTCTAATAAGAGTGAATCCATTTTGGGTAAACTCAATCCAATATCAAGAGTAGGCGATCTTCTTTCTGCGATTACTTTTATTAGTCTTGCAGCTATAGGACAAGTGCTTGAAATTATGATAAGTCCTGCTGAAATGTTATTAGGAAAGGAATTATGGGAAAATAAAAAGAAACAGCCAGCCACCAAGTAGCGAGCGTAAGGTTGGTAGAGCAAAGCGGCAACTTCGTTACCCGCTAGGTTCAACCCACCATTCCTCAATTGTCAGAATTGACAGTCTAGTACAACGGATACGCTTTCATGAACGGATAAGTTAACAAGTAATAATAAGGCATTGACCTATCAATCGGTACAAGATAGCTGTTGTTTTAGATTTGAGTGAGAATTATCCCGCTTTATCCGTTGTTTTCGCGTATCCGTTGTACTCTTATCCGTTCATTTCGCGTATCCGTTGTACTATCGGGAAACCCACCATTCCTTCAATTGCCTGAATTGACAGTCTAGTGCTGGAGAGCGGAAATCCCTATACCATTCTGCCAGTAGCTCAAGCTCATGACTAAAAGCGATAGGAGGCTCAAGCCGACTGAATTCCAGTGCCCTTTAGGGTACTTAAGCTTTTAGACAACGGCTTTAGCTGTTGGCTGAGGTGGTATGGGGATTTCCGCTCTCCTGTACTAGTACAACGGATACGCTTTCATGAACGGATAAGTTAACAGGTAATAATAACGCATTGACCTTTCAATCGGTACAAGATAGCTGTTGTTTTAGATTTGAGTGAGAATTATCCCGCTTTATCCGTTGTTTTCGCGTATCCGTTGTACTATTATCCGTTGTTTTCGCGTATCCGTTGTACTATCGGGAAACCCACCATTGTTCAATTGTCTGACTCCGAATTGATCAGGATTTACAGAATTATAGAATTTGATCAGGATTTACAGAATTATAGAATTTTCAGAATGAGGTTATTGGGTTTATTGCTTTTATTCGGTTAATTCTTTAATTCTGCAAATTCTTCTAATGTCTGAATCAGAATTTACAGAATTAGAGAATTTTCAGAATGGGCTTGTTGAAGTTATTGCTTTTATTCTGGAAATTCTGTAAATCCTGATCAAATTATGATCCAGAATGGGCTTGTTGAAGTTATTGCTTTTATTCTGGAAATTCTGGAAATTATGCAAATTATGATCAAATTATGATTCAGACATTCATTTTTTTATAGAGGAGTAAAAGTGCAAACATTTGAATTTAAACTGAAACCACAGAATGGCATGATAAAACTACCTCCCCATTTCCAACAATGGGATGACAAACAAGTGCGTATTATTTTGTTGATTGAAGAAATCGAGTCTCCAGTTCAAACCCAGAAAGATCGTTATGCCTTTGATGCCATTTCACTGAAAACCAAAGGATTTCGTTTTAACCGTGAAGAAGCTAATGAACGATAAGCGTTTTTTTGATTCCAATATTGTGGTTTATTTATATTCACAAGATGAACCAGATAAACAATCCATCGCCAAAAAATTATTTAGAAATAACCAACCTATTATTAGTACCCAAGTATTGGGTGAACTCGCTAACGTTTTACGGCGAAAATTTCAAATGGAATATACCGATATAGTAGCCGCTATAACTCAAATAACCGATGTGAGTCAGGTAGCCACCATCACTTCTGATAACATAGTTAGTGCATTGAATTTAGCGAATAAATATCACTATTCCTTCTATGATAGCTTGATTATCGCCGTTGCATTGGCTGAAAATTGCACGATTCTTTATACTGAAGATTTGCAACATGGACAAGTCATTGAATCCACGTTAACAATTCAAAATCCTTTTTTAGCTGATGAAGATAAAAAGCAAGCGTAGCAAGTGTCGGTGGGTAGAGCAAAGCGCAACTTCGTTACCGGCGCAGTGAAACCCACCATTGTTCAATTGTCTGAATTGACAGTCTAGTACAACGGATACGCGAAATGAACGGATAAGTTAACAAGTAATAATAACGCATTGACCTTTCAATCGGTACAAGATAGCTGTTGTTTTAGATTTGAGTGAGAATTATCCCGCTTTATCCGTTGTTTTCGCGTATCCGTTGTACTCTTATCCGGGAATGAAGCGTATCCGTTGTACTTACGTACTTTGGTTTTAGAGGGTTTATTCTGGAAATTCTGATTCAGACTTTGTAAATCCGTTAATCCAGTGAATCTTATTTTCACATAGATTAAGAGGTTTCATTATGGAAAACGCAAATAGACCAATACTTTCTTATGCAGACACTTCTGTATTTGGAGGTGTTTTTGATGAAGGTTTTGATGAAGCAAGCAAAGCTTTTTTTCAGCAAGTGAGAGAAAAACACTTTAGATTAGTTATTTCTCCCGTTGTCCAAAGAGAGATTGAGTTGGCGCCAGAAGAGGTACGTCAATTTTTTTCTGAAATGACAGAATATGCTGATTTTATTGCTATTACTAAAGAAGCATTATTATTGCGTCAAGCTTACCTTGATGCCGGTATTGTCACTAAAAAATCGACAGCAGATGCACTTCATGTTGCACTGGCAACCGTAGCAAAATGTCAACTCATCGTAAGTTGGAACTTCAAACATATTGTACACTTCCAGAAAGTTCCCCTCTATCGTGCCATTAATACGGTAAACGGTTATACTGAGATTAACATTTATTCTCCACCAGAGGTCATTAATTATGAAAGCGAAACCATTTAGTTGTATAGCACTTCAACATCGTGGTGCTAAAAAAATCTACGAAGAAACCAAAAACTTGACAATAGCAGAGGAACTTGTTTACTGGCAACAACATACCAGCAAATTACAACAACACAGCTCAAAAAAAATTACTGAACCTAGCCAGCGTAACATGAGTTAATTGATGGATTAAATTGTCTACTTTTATCCGGTAAATCCTTTAATCCACTGACTCATGATTCTGACAATATAGCGAGCGTAGAGTGGGTAGAGCTTTGCTACACCCACCATTTCGTTCTCTTTCTATTGACTTTGGGTTGTTTATTATGAATGTGGGGGTGTGGTGGGTGTAACGAAGTTCTACCCACCCGACATTATCAAAGCGAGTACAGAATATTAACGAAGAGGGCCGATTTGTTCGTCCGTTGAATTGTTTGATGAGTCTTAATGGCCCTTGAATAAATCCGTTTATACCCAAAATCAGTTGTTTGTACTTCTGCCTAGCGAGCGTCGGATGCGTCCGTTGCCTCTTTTAAATGTGGAGTATGGATTGATAGTGCGTCGGATGCACCTGACACTGGCTCAAAAATAATTCAGTTGAGTAGCAATAAAATCCATGCAAAACATTACTTTACGTTCTCGTGTGGGTACCGATGGTCATTTGCATTTGAACATACCCACAGCACTGCCCAACGCGGAATTGGATGTGATTGTGTTTTTACGGCCCATCAATTATGTTGATACAAGCAAACCAAAAACAACCTTCTCTGAGCGATGGCGCGGTCAATTTAAAGGGATAGCTCGCCCTTTAAATCATGCAGACCAAGATTTGCGGTTTGAATATTTAGCAGAGCGTTACAAATTATGAAGAACATCTTTGTAGACTGCGATATACTGTTGGATGTTGGTTTAGAACGTGAGCCTTTCTGTCACGCTTCAAGTCAACTGCTTAATTATCTTGAAAACCATCCCAACACGGGTTTTATTGCTTGGCATTCGATCAGCAACCTTTTTTATATCTTTTCTAAGACGGGTACCAAAGAAAAAGCTAAAGAGTTCATTCTGGAATTATGTCAATTTGTACAAGTTGTACCCACTTCCAACAATGAAGTCTTATATGCTGCCAATTTGCCCCTGAAAGATTTTGAAGATGCGCTCCAATGTGCCGCGGCATTAACGTGTGATGCGGACGTGATTGTGACTAGAAACGTGAGTTCGACTTTAAATATCAAGGCCGGTTATAAAATTATGATTTGTATCAATTATTTAGTTATAATGACTTAATTATCAATCAGTTAAAAAAAACTGTACTGGTTCATTCCAGTTGATGGCCCACAAATAAGGGTTATTCACCTATTAATGCTAAGGGTATCTCATATAATAAAACTGTATTTTTAATCAATTAATTGTAATCAACTATTTGATTAACATAATATTTATATAACTTATTGAAAAGTCGAGCTCACGTTAGAAATATTGATGATTACCAACTTTCACTAAAGCCGTTGTCTAAAAGCGAAAGTAGGCAAAAGCCTACTGAGCCTCTTGCAGTGCCCTTTAGGGTACTTAAGCTTTTAGGCTGTGGGTGGTATTAAGATTGGAGCGATCCTGCACTAGTACACCGGATACGCTTTCATGAACGGATAAGTTAAGAGGTAATAATAACGCATTGACCTTTCAATCGGTACAAGATAGCTGTTGTACTAAAAAAGCTTGAAAATGAATATGATATTATATTGATAGATTGTGCGCCAACTGAATCTCTTCTCGCCACGGCCGCCTATTTATCAAGTGAATTTCTCTTAGTACCCGTGAAACCAGAATATTTATCTACGATAGGACTTCCTTTGTTGGTTAGCTCTATGCTTGATTTTCAGGAAAAATATGAAGAACATCACTTAGAATTAAGTGGAATTGTTTTCAACGCAGTGACTTATTACTCACCTGAAGAAGAGAGAGCTAAAGAAGAAGTAAAAATATTAGCTAAACAAGAAAAAGGGTATGTATTTTCTAATGAGAACAATTATTCTCGTTCTTATCCAAAAGGGGCTAGAGAAGGACAACCCATTTTTAGAACATCTTATGCTCGGACAGAGCAAGCACAGCAATTTAAAGCGTTTGCCGAAGAATTTGCGAATAGGATTAGGTTATGAATAAAGAACTACAGTTACTGACAGATATAGCAAAACTGCTAGAAAGATATGGCCCTGATTCGTATGAAGCACTGGCTATTTTACTCTCAAATGAGGAATTGACTCAAACAATAATAGTCACTCTCTTGCAACATATATTGTTAAAAGCAAAATCTGTCAGCCACAATAATGTAGAGCAAAAACCACAAGTCTCAAAAATTTCCAATACATTTCGTTCATCTCTTGTGGCTATAACGGAAAAAGATTTTGAACGAGGTACATTATTGCTACATTTGTTTGATGGCTTACAAAACAAGAAGTTTTTGCCAACCTTAAGAGCAATGAAAACGTTTGCTGAGGATAATGGTTTAGTTTTAATAACGGCAAAATCACGAAAAATTGCGATTACTCAAGTTGTGAAATCATTTTTGACAATGCCTATTAATGAGATTAAATCAATTCTTAAATTATTAGAAGAACAAACGAGTCTCGAAAATAGCAGCTTAGAAGCATGGAGTTCAATTATTTTAGATAAAACGTAACAAAATGGAAACCGGTCAATGGGCGCATTCCCATTTTCAGGGTAATTAATTTATAAACGAAAGTCGTAGCTGATTGGGCCGGCCTCAAAGCCGCCGATAAATCGGCTACGAACAAGGGCACCTTCCCATCAAAGGGTAATTCATCTTCACAAGTAGTGGCCGAGGGTGAGGCCGGCCTCAAAGCCGATAAATCGGCTTTCTCCTTACGATTAACCACACTTACCCTGAAAAATGGGAAGGTGCCCCATATCAAAGAGGCAGGTTATGATTTCTAAAATAACACTGGAAAATTTTTTTAGCTTCAGACATCCGACAACGATAGAACTTAATCCTGATATTAATATTCTCGTGGGAATTAATGGCAGTGGAAAATCAAATTTTCTTAAAGCGATCCATCTACTTCAGGAGAGTATTATCGGAAACGGATTGGAGACCGTTTTTTTAAAAGAATGGAGTGGGTTTAATGCCGTTATCAATTTCAATCAACAACAACAAGATTATATAAAATTGTCGTTTGAATTTGATAAAAATGTGATTAAAAACGTGATGCAGAAAGGAGGATATCCATTTCCTAACAATCCGATTTACGAGATAAGCATCTTTCCGGCGGGTATGACTTCATATTATTTGAAAGAAAAACTGTATACCAGCGGTATAAAACCAGATGATAACGATTTTATCTATATGGAAATGGACAATGCTCAAGGTGTTATTTCTACACGAGAAGGCGGAAAAGTGGGTATCCAAAGATATCCGCAAGAAAATAATCAGCTCAATTTCAGATCAACGGAGCCGGTTTTGAGACAAATTTCTGATCCTGATAGATTTTATCCTCTGTTTACCTTAAAGAGAGCTTTGGAGGCGCTTTCTGTTTATTATTATTTTGATACGTCTATTAATAGTTCAATCAGACAACCGGCCGGTTATGGTACTGAGACCAAATTGTTACCGGATGGCCAAAATCTGATGACTATTCTTAATAACACCAAAAACAACCATCCTTTTAACTATGAGAAAATCGAAGAAGCCATAAGGAAAATCAATCCTTATTTTAAAGACATCAATTTTGCTTTTCTCGGTTCCAAATTATATTTGGTACTTCGTGAAAAATATCTTTCTCGTTCCGTTTCTATTGAGCATATCTCAGATGGAACCCTCCGTTATTTGCTGTTGTTATCCATATTATTTAACCCGGAACGCGGTTATCTGGTATGCATTGATGAACCCGAAACCCGTCTTCATCCGGATATGATCAATACGATTGCACAAGCCATGAAACAGACTTCAAATAGCACCCAACTGATCATTGCTACTCACTCACCATTATTACTCAATTCATTCGAGATTGATGACATTTTAATCTTTGAAAAAAATCAGGATAACGAGACAAAGGTCGTTGTTAAATCCCCGGATGAGTTTGACGAGTGGAGCGAAGATTATCTGGCTGGACAAGCTTGGTTACAAGGCTTGATAGGTGGAAAGCGATGGTAGATATTACGATTTATATAGAAGGCGTGCAATCAGAAAATCCGGCCGTATTGACAGTTGATAATAGTGCCATTTTTCGTGAAAATTTTCATCAATTATTTTCTCAAAAGCTATCCTCTACCGAATTTAATCTCCGGATTAAGCCCTTTGGAACCATAACACAAGCCCGAAAAATGCTGGAGCTTATGGATACCCAAGGGATTAATGCTGTTCTTTTGAGAGATTTGGATGCTATAGAAGAAAAAAGAGATGAACGGCTTAATCAATATAAGCCGTTTGATACAGCAAAAGTTTTTTTTATGATTCAGGAAATGGAAGCGTGGATACTTTCCCAAGTCGATAAAATTGAAGAATTTGGGAAAGATGAAGGATTGATACGGAAAAGAGACAATGAAGAAATCAGTGGTAATTCTTTAATAAAAAATAAGCATCCAGAACAGATTAACAAACCAAGTGAAAAACTTGACACCATTTTCAGGCAATATTTTGATGTGGTAAAAATAAGACGAGGCTTCGAGAGAAAAATTGGTAAACGATATTCAAAGGCCTTCGATGGCCCCAAATTAATCGGATTGCTTGACTTGCAAACTTTGATGCAGTATTTCGATGAAGCAAAGAGGTTAATTGATTATATCAAGAAATAAAAAGTGGGGATTTGGACAGAAAAATACTTCATAATCAATATATTATATATCAAGCACCTAAATCGGCCGTGGCGGATATCGAGTGTGACTTGTATATGGTAATATCAGCCAGCCCACTGGCCCAGAAAATTACCGAGGCCAACGCTATCGTTTGGACTATGCGTATGATGACCAAGTGCATACCCATAATGTCAGCGTCACGGACAGTTTTGGTTATGTCTCAACGGCCCGCTATAACCTGAAGTTTGGCAAAGTGGTCAACACGACTGATATCAACAATCAGCCGCTGGACTACACGTATGACAAGTTTGGCCGCGTCGCTACCATTGTGGGGCCTTATCAAACGGGGAGTGGCTTCGAGACGATTCGCTTTGCGTATCATCCCGACGCCGATGATCCTTGGGCACTGACAACACATATTGATGTGTATCGGGATGTGAATGATCCGATAGAAACGGTGTTGTTTACCGATGGCTTGAAGCGCGTGTTGCAAACCAAAAAGGATGCCACTATCCATACCGGTATTGAGACGGCCGCCCAAGCGGTGATGACGGTGTCTGGGCATGTCAGCTACGATTTTATCGGCCGTAGCATTGAACAATACTACCCGATAACCGAAGCGTTGGGCCGTCAAGGGGTAAGCATCCATTATCCGCAACGTATTGATAACAAAGGAAAAACGCTGTTTCCGCCCATTGATGTTCGTTATAGTTATGGTGAACCGGGGGCCGCTGATAATCGCGCTAACCGCATTATCACGGTTGAAGATCAATCGGGAATGGAAGAACGCTTTTATGGGCCATTGGGTGAAACGGTTAAATCAGTATAATTCGGGTGGAGCGATTCGGGCAGCATCGGGCAAAAAGGCCCAGCATAGTTACACTTACCTGACGCGGCTGGAATATGATAAGTTCGGGCTGAGTACCGGACATTTTTTCTACTGTCATTTGGAGCAATGCGAGAAATATTACCATCAATGACATCAATAAATTTTCCACAATCAATGACTTAAATAAATTGTCCGCGGCAAAGTTCGAATATTAAAAATGGTTTTATGGCCCACAAATCAGTGGCAATAGCCATACAAAAATAAGGGTAAAACTGACTTCAAATAACGACTTCGATTTTATCAAAGCCGGGGGCATCGCCCCTAGAGGGAAGGAGGGAAGCTAAATAAGAAAGCCAGGGGCGTTGCCCCTGGCTTTAATAACACACACATACCGAAGGGGCTAATAGAGGTTAACATTATGGGGTAGAATGGTTATGTGAAGTTGTTAATCGCAATTGGCATTTATCCGCGCCAGAAATCCTACAAGCGGTTATTGCTAATGTCAAGCAATACATTGACACCCAAAAGGTGTTTGATGACATTACTTTGTTGGTTTTGAAGCAAAAATAACCAACCATAACTACAAGGATTGTAGTTATTATCTCCCAAAGCTAAAGCTTTGGACTCCAATAACCCAACAGTGTAATCCTTTATAAAATACAATCCTTGTAGTTATTTTTAAGGAGAAACCCAAAATATGCCAGAAATCATACCAACCCTCTTTGGCTATCAGATGACTGAAAAAATATATGATGGCCCAAGAACCTTGATTTATCGGGCCACACGAGGCATCGATAATCAACCGGTGGTGATTAAATTCCTAAGGAATGAATACCCGAACTTCGAGGAATTGGTGCAATTTCGCAACCAATACACGATTGCCAAAAACCTTGAATTGGAGGGGATTGTTCACCCTTACGCGCTAGAAAACTACCATAACGGCTTTGCCCTGGTGATGGAAGAGATAGGGGCGGATTCTCTATCCCATTATATGACCGACAATCCATTGACGTTAACCGAATTTTTTAACGTCGCGCTGGCGATTGTCAAAGTATTAGAAGGTCTTTATCAAAACCGTGTGATTCATAAGGATATCAAACCACAAAATATCCTGATTCACCCCCAAACCAAGCAAGTCAAACTGATTGACTTTAGCATTGCCTCCCTGTTACCACGAGAAACCCAAGAAATTCAAAGCCCCAATACGCTAGAAGGCACGTTGGCCTATTTGTCCCCGGAACAAACCGGGCGCATGAATCGGGGCATTGACTATCGCACGGATTTTTATTCGTTGGGGGTGACTTTCTACGAACTGCTCACCGGGCAAGTGCCTTTCCAATCGGATGATGCGATGGAATTAGTCCATTGTCACATTGCCAAAAATCCAACGCCACCGATGCAAATTAATGCGGCCATTCCACAAATGGTGAATGACCTTATTATCAAACTCATGGCAAAAACGGCTGAAGGACGTTATCAAAGTACGTTTGGCATCCGCTACGACTTGGAAAATTGCCAACAACAGTGGGAAGCGCAGGAAAGCATTACCCCCTTTGAATTGGGACAACGCGATATTTCCGACCGGTTTCAAATTCCCGAAAAGCTTTATGGGCGAGAAGCGGAAGTCAGTACCTTGTTAGCCGCCTTTGAGCGCGTCAATGAAGGCAACACCGAAATGATGCTAGTGGCAGGTTTCTCTGGCATCGGCAAAACGGCCTTAGTCAATGAAGTGCATAAACCGATTGTCCAAAAACGCGGTTACTTCATCAAGGGCAAATTTGACCAGTTCAAGCGAGATATTCCATTTTCAGCTTTGGTGCAAGCCTTTCAAACCTTGATGCGGCAACTGCTAACCGAAAGTGTTGAGCAAGTGCAAGGATGGAAAACGCGGATATTAGAAGCCTTGGGAGAAAATGGTCAAGTCATCATTGATGTGATTCCAGAATTAGAGCAGATTATCGGCAAGCAACCACCCGTACCAGAATTGCAAGGCAGTGCGGCGCAAAATCGGTTTAATCTGTTATTGCAAAAATTCATCAATGTGTTTACCACTGCGGAACATCCACTGGTGATTTTTATTGATGACTTGCAATGGATAGATTCGGCTTCCCTTAAATTGATGCAATTATTGATGAGCCAAACTGAGAGTCACTATCTACTGTTAATGGGGGCTTATCGAGATAACGAAGTCAGTGCGGCTCACCCGCTTATTTTGACGTTAGATGAGATTCTGAAAACCGACGCGTTGCTGAATCAAATCACCCTTGGGCCACTTGAGCAACCTGAACTTAACAGTTTAATTGCCGATACGCTCAGTTGCCCTACAGAAAAAGCGACACCACTGACTGAATTGGTGATACAAAAAACCAAGGGTAATCCCTTCTTCACTAATCAATTTCTTAAGTTCCTGCATGACGAAAAATTAATTGCGTTTGATTGTGGTTATTGGCAATGTGATATCGCTCAAGTGAAACAGTTGGCGGTTAGCGATGATGTGGTCGAATTTATGGCTTTACAGCTACAAAGGTTGCCCACTCATACGCAAAACGTGCTAAAACGGGCCGCTTGTATTGGCAACCAATTTGACTTAGCAACCCTTGCCATTGTGCATGAAAAATCCCAAGCCGACACCGCTGCGGATTTATGGAAAGCCTTGCAAGAAGGTCTTATTATACCCATAAGCGATATTTACAAGTTCTTTCAATCCACAGAATCAAGTGACGCTTCGGAAGTTCAAGCGTTATCGGTTCCTTACAAGTTTCTGCATGACAGAGTGCAACAAGCGGCTTATTCTTTGATTCCAGAGGAACAAAAAGCCACAACTCACCTCAAAATTGGGCAATTACTGAAAAACCATACCCCTGAAGAAGAACTTGATGAAAATATTTTCGATATTGTTAACCAGTTAAATTGGGGAGTAGCGTTAATCAACCGCCAACTCGAAATAGATGAGCTGGTTCAGTTGAATTTGAAAGCCGGTCGTAAAGCTAAGGTTGCCACAGCTTATGCAGCGGCTTTCAGGTATTTAACGGTGGCACTGGAACTCTTGTCGGCGGATAGTTGGCAAATGCAATATGATTTTACGCTGACACTTTATGTGGAAACCGCAGAAGCGGCTTACCTCAGCGGCAATTTTGAACAAATGGAAACACGGGTTGAAGTGGTATTGCAACGCGCCAACTCGCTATTAGACAAAGTAAAAGTTTATGAAGTCAAGATATCTGCTTATGTCGCGCAGAAAAAACAATTAGAAGCGGTCAACACTGCCCTAGCTGTTTTGAAACAACTGGGGGTTAACTTTCCAGAAAATCCGGGGCCTTCGGATATTCAATTCGCCTTAGAAGAAACTTATTCTCATTTGACCGGGCGGCAAATCGAAGCATTGTCTCATCTGCCCGCCATGACGGATGCCTACCAATTGGCAGCCATGCGTATTTTATCGGCTATCTTTTCGGCTGCCTTTTTTGCCGCACCCACATTATTACCACTGACAGTGCTAAAACAAGTCAACTTGTCAATCGAATACGGCAATGATGCCACGTCCATTTTTGCTTATGCCACTTATGGGCTGATTCTCTGCGGCGTAGTCGGAGACATTGAAACCGGTTATCAATTTGGTCAACTCGCTTTAACACTCTTGTCACAGATTAATGCCAAAGTGTCTAAAACAAGAACGTTTTGTGTGGTTTTCAACAATATCAAGCATTGGAAAGAACCGGTTAAAGACACTTTAAGTGCTTTTTTGGAGGCTTATCAAAATGGACTAGAAACCGGCGATTTAGAATATGCCGGCTATGCGGCACTTCTTTACGGGCATCAATCCTACTTGATTGGCAAAGAACTGACAGAACTGGAACGAAAGATGGATTCATACAGTCAGAGCTTAAGTCAACTCAAGCAAGAAACACCTAAAAATCACAATGACATTTTTCGGCAATCTGTCTTGAACTTAATGGGGCAAGTTGAAAATCCTTGTCTACTAAACGGGGCAGCTTACAATGAAACAACGATGCTGCCGCTTCTCATCAGCCAGGGAAGTGATAGAGCCGCCATTCATTATGCTTATATCAACAAATTAATCCTCTGTTATCTGTTTCAGGATTACCCAGAAACGGCAGAAAATGCGATTATGGCTGAACAGTATATCGATGGAGTGCCAGGGACACTACTTGTTCCCGTTTTCCATTTTTATGATTCGCTAGCACGATTGGCGGTATATCACAGCACAAAGGATGACGAAAAAAGTTCTTTGCTTGAAAAAGTGGCGGCTAATCAAGAAAGGCTGAAAAAATGGGCGCATCATGCCCCAATGAATCACCTGCACAAGTTTGACTTGGTAGAAGCTGAACGGCATCGCGTTCTCGGTGAAAATGTGGAGGCGATGGACTTCTATGATCGTGCCATTGCTGGTGCCAAAGAAAATGAATACCTCAATGAAGAGGCTCTCGCTAATGAACTCGCGGCGCGTTTTTATCTTGGTTGGGGCAAACAAAAAATTGCACAAACCTACCTGACGGAAGCTTATTATTGCTATGCGCGTTGGGGTGCAAAAGCCAAAGTGGATGATTTGGAAAAGCGGTATCCCGAATTATTGGCACCGATTCTCAACGACGTTCTCCCTGAGCTATCTACCGATGCCACAAAAGCAACGTTTGCCCAAAGGACCATTGTAGCACTTTCCCACCAGCACACCCACCGTTCAGAACTGCTGTTGGATTTTAAAACCGTGATGAAGGCTTCCCATGCCATTTCTGGGGAAATCCGGCTGGATAAATTGCTGGCGACTTTGATAAGTGTGCTAATAGAAAATGCCGGTGCTGAAAAAGGCGTTCTGATGTTGAAGCGGGATGACAAGCTAGTGGTTGATGCCCAATGTCAGAAAAAAGGTGCCTCTTTAGAAGAAAAAGGTGAAGCCATCGTCTTACAATCCATTCCAGTTGAAGAAAGCACCGAAATACCCGTCAGCCTAATCAACTATGTGTCACGCACCCAAGACACGCAAGTCATTGGGGATGCTACCCGCGAGATGACTTATGCGGCCGATCCGTACATAATGAAGCATCAACCCAAATCGGTGTTGTGTTCAGCCATTATCAATCAAGGCAAACAGGTTGGGGTGCTTTACCTGGAAAATAATTTGACAACCGAGGCATTTACCGCCCACCGCTTGAAAGTGCTAAATATCCTCTCAAGCCAAGCGGCGATTTCGCTGGAAAATGCCCGGTTATATGAAACGCTAGAACAAAGAGTCGCCCAACGCACCGAACAATTAGCCCAAGCCAACGAGGAAATTACCTCAGCCAACGAGGAAATTACCCACCTCAATGAGCAACTGAAATCGGAAAACCTCCGCATGAGTGCTGAATTAGATGTTGCACGTCAATTGCAGCAGATGATGTTACCCAAAGAATCAGAACTGCAAAAAATTGAAAGCCTAGATATAGCTGGCTTTATGGAACCCGCCGATGAAGTCGGTGGTGATTACTACGAAATCTTAAACCACGATGGACATATCAAGATTGGTATTGGAGATGTCACCGGGCATGGGCTTGAAAGTGGTGTTGTCATGTTGATGGTGCAAACCACAGTACGTGCCTTGTTACTCGCTGGCATCACTAATCCAGAAGCCTTTTTGAATGTTGTCAACCGTACGATTTATCACAATGCACAGCGTATGAAGACTGATAAAAATTTAACCCTGTCGTTGTTGGATTATCAAGCCGGCACTTTGACAATGACTGGGCAGCATGAAGAAGTGTTGCTAGTTCGTCAAGGCGGCGAAATTGAACGGATTGATACATTTGATTTAGGTTTTATGATCGGTGTAGAGAATGACATATCTGAATTCACCTCACATCGGGAAATCTCATTGCAACCCGGAGAAGGCATTGTTCTCTATACTGACGGGATTACTGAAGCCCGCAATCCCAACAAAAAACAATACGGTGTAGAACGGTTATGTCAAGTTGTTAGTCGCCATTGGCATTTATCCGCGCCAGAAATTCAACAAGCCGTGATTAGTGATGTACGCCAATACATTGACACCCAAAAGGTGTTTGATGACATTACTTTGTTGGTTTTAAAGCAAAAATAAGTCTTTAGTACAACCGATTGAGTACCGACTGTGACCTCCATTTTCGGTACTTTTTGGCGGCAAGAAGCTTTGGACGGAAATTAGACTTTTAATTGGGTCAATAACCACGTATTTGTTAGGGAGAATGAGTACTTTTGAGGGCCATGCTGTCATTTGAATGACTTCAAATTTGATGATGGCCCTCTTTCGTTCTACTGTCAATCCTCAATAACCCGGTATTTGTTAGGGATAATGAGTACTTTTGGGGGCCATGCTGTCATTTGAATGACTTCAAATTTGATGATGGATGTTCCAAGTTTTGGTAGATGGGGTTGCATTACTAAAAGCCTCTCGTGGTGAATAACCCTCTGTGTGGTTAAACGAAAAAATGTCGGATAAATCAATCAGAAAGCCTAACCAAACCTAACAATAACTAATATAACTACAAGGATTGTATTTTATAAAGGATTTAAACCTAAGCATGACGACAATCCAATCCTTTTTTAGAGACAATCCTTGTTTAAACCTAAGCATAACAACAATCTAATCCTTTTTTAGATACAATCCTTGTAAAGGCGCACTCTCTCGCCACCGACAAGTACAACGGATAAAGTACAACGGATACACGAAAAAAACGGATAGTGCTCAATTAATTATTCTAATCTCAGAAGAATCACCAAGACGAGGGCAGCTATGACTTTGACGAGTTCAAAATCGACCCATTCGATGACTTTTAATCAAATCGTTCAAGTGAATGACTTTATCCGTTTTTTTTCGCGTATCCGTTGTACTGAAGATGGGTACTGAAGAATTTTAGAAAGGATTGAAACCGAAGCATGACGACAATCCGGTTCGTAGGGGCAATCCCTTGTGGTTGCCCTCTTAATGGCATTGAAGCCTGACGGCAATCCCGAAGCCTGACAACAATCTAATCCTTTTTTAGATACAATCCTTGTAAAGGCGCACTCTCTCGCCACCGACAAGTACAACGGATAAAGTACAACGGATACACGAAAAAAACGGATAGTGCTCAATTAATTATTCTAATCTCAGAAGAATCACCAATACGAGGGCAGCTGTGACTTTGACGAGTTCAAAATCGACCCATTCGATGACTTTTAATAAAATCGTTCAAGCGAATGACTTTATCCGTTTTTTTCGCGTATCCGTTGTACTCAAGATGGGTACTCAAGAATTTTAGAAAGGATTTAAACCTAAGCATGATGGCAATCCAATCCTTTTTTAGATACAATCCTTGTAAAGGCGCACTCTCTCGCCACCGACAAGTACAACGGATACGCGTTCCGAAACGGATAAAATATCTTGAACACATTGAACCTAAAAATAGCAATAGCTTTAAATTTTTATTGATTAATCAATAATTTAATCCTATTTAAAGTTTACCTTATGATGAATGAAACGAAATTATTCTTTCATTAAGAAAGAAATAAAATTTTTAATTGCCATTTTCAGGTTGAACACTATCCGTTTCGGAACGCGTATCCGTTATACTTGTCCGTGAAAATGGGAATGCACCCGTTAATTAGTTAAGGTGAAAGATAAAATGACGATTGAGTCACCCTCAGAAGGTGCGTATTAAACGATTATCAAAAAATGATTGCACGGACATCTTGCGGACGGTTCTTTTTATAAATCCGATTTTTTGGAAAAATCGGATTTATTAAAACGACTACCTTACTTTTTCTTAGGGCTACCTCCAGTATGACGCGCCGCCGCGGATTGGGCACGGGTTGCAAAACGATTCTTGGGCACCTTGCCACCGTTAGCTTTTGCCGTGGCACTTTGGATGCGGGCGGCAGATTTGGGAGTCATCGGGGTTTTGGATTTACTCATCTGTATTCTCCGGTTAATTAAAAACGACGTTGCGTCGTTTGGACTCCTTTCTTACGTTTGGACGACTGCCAAACTAAAGTTTGGACTCCTGCCAAAATCTGAAAATTTATAGACTTTATCCGGTATAATTGAGTTTGATTATCAATTATTAAGGATGAGTTGATGGGAACGAAGCCAGATACGCAGTATACCAATGCGCTCATTAATGAAACTAGCCCCTACTTACGCCAACATGCTCATAATCCGGTGCAGTGGTATCCTTGGGGTGATAAAGCCTTGCGGCTTGCGAAACAACAGAATAAGCCGATTTTGTTGTCTATTGGTTATTCGGCTTGCCATTGGTGTCATGTTATGGCGCACGAGTCGTTTGAGAATTCACAAACCGCTACGCTGATGAATAAGTTGTTTATCAATCTCAAAGTTGATCGTGAGGAGCGGCCTGATCTGGATAAGATTTACCAAAGGGCACACCTTGTGATTGCTCAACGCGCCGGCGGTTGGCCTTTGACGATGTTTTTAAGTCCTCAAGACCAGTATCCGTTTTTTGGTGGCACTTATTTTCCGCCGCAACCGCGTTATGGGATGCCGGCTTTTAAGGATTTATTGAAAACTGTCGCGACCTTTTACCACGAGCGTCAAGAGGAAATCAAAAAACATAAGCGGTCATTAGCAGAAACGTTAGGCAGTTCTGAAGCATCGCCCATGATTGACACTGCACAGATTAATGCAGAGCCATTCAGTTCTGTGCGCGCACAACTGGGTCAAAGTTTTGACCATGTTCACGGCGGTTTTAGTGGCGCACCGAAATTTCCCCCTATTCCTAATATCGAGCGTTTATTGCATCATTATAAAATGACGGTCGGGCAGGGTGAGCCAGATGAAGAGGGATTGGGTATGGCCTTGTTTACTCTGAAAAAAATGGCCTTGGGAGGCATTTATGATCAATTAGGGGCGGGGTTTTGCCGCTATTCTGTCGATGAGCTTTGGATGGTTCCCCATTTTGAAAAAATGTTGTATGACAATGGGCCGTTTTTGAGTATCTATAGCGAGGCGTGGCAGTTGATTAATAGCTCAGCCAGCCTTTCTCAAAAGGCAAATTCCTCCCTTTCTCAAAAGGGGGGGAGGAATTTATCTAAACGGACGGCCCCCCTCTCTTTTCTCTCTTCCCTTGGGGAGAGGGGGGATTTGTTTAAACAGACAGCCTTGGAAACAGCCGATTGGGTCATCCGTGAAATGCGGTCTCCAGAAGGTGGCTTTTATTCATCACTTGATGCTGATTCTGAAGGCGAAGAGGGTAAGTTTTACGTCTGGACTAAGGATAAGATGAAAGACTTACTGAGTGAGGAGTTGTATAAGTTGTTTGCCTACCATTTTGGTTTAAATCGTCCGGCGAATTTTGAAGATAAGTGGCATTTGCATGTCTTCCATGAAGGCGAGAAAACGGCCAAACATTTCAAGTTGCCCCTCGAAGAAGTCGAGGCGCGTTTGGATAAGGCGCGTGATATTTTGTTTCAGAATCGTGAAGAGCGTGTGCGTCCGGGGCGCGATGAGAAGATTTTAACGTCATGGAATGCTTTGATGATTAAGGGCATGGCAACGACTGGGCGGATTTTTGGCCGTCAAGATTATTTGAAGGCTGCTGAGCAAGCGCTTGATTTTATAAAAAATACGCTGTGGGTGAACGGGCGGTTGTTGGCAACTTATAAGGATGGTAAAGCGCATTTGAATGCTTATTTGGATGATTATGCCTTTTTGTTGGATGCCATTTTGACTTTGCTACAGGCGCGTTGGCGCGATGGGGATATGGCGTTCGCCATAGAATTGGCCGAGGTTTTATTGGAGGAGTTTGCTGACACGGCGCAAGGGGGTTTTTATTTTACGGCGCATAACCATGAAACTTTGATTTCGCGGCCTAAGTCGTTTGCGGATGATTCTATTCCTAGCGGCAATGGCATTGCCGCGTTGGCGTTGGGACGGTTAGGGCCTATTTTGGGAGAAACTCGTTATCTTGACGCGGCCGAAAAAACCATACAAGCGGGTTGGTCAAGTATTACGCAAATGGCTTCTACCCACACAACGATGTTGTTGGCAGTGGAAGACTATTTATTTCCGCCGCAGACAATCATTTTGCGTGGCGACGAAAAAACGTTGGAAGCGTGGCAAGCTGAGTGTCAGAAGATTTATGCGCCGCAACGTTTGTGTTTTGCGATTCCTGCCGAGGCAAAGGATTTGCCCGGTATTCTTGCTGAGAGAAAGCCTCAGGAGGCTGCGGTGGCCTATATTTGTACGGGGTATCAGTGCCGTGCGCCAATTACGTCTTTGGATGATTTAAGGAAAGCGTTGGCGGAAAAGTGAGTTGTTGTTTGAATCTGTCAGCTGGTTTATTCGAGATTGCTAAGGGCTTTGCACGTGGGATTGCCCCTACAAACCGTCATGTAATGTAGGGGCAATCCTTTATGGTTGCCCTCACCGAAAAGCGGTACGATATGGCATTGAGGTAGTATTAATGGTAAGGGTTTAATTTTGAGTTTTTTTTGGGCCGTAACGGGCCGCCTTTGCGGCCCTATTTATTCGTATTCGTACTCGTCCTCGTCGTATTCGTCCTCGTCATAGTATTCGTCTTCGTAGTATTCTTCATCTTCCGTGCTCGGCTCGGTTTCTTCTTCCTCGTTACTACGGGCAGTGGCGGAAACGAGTGTACCATCCTTGAATTCTAACTCTTCAAGAAAATAGGTTTTTTCCTCAAATTCTAACCCGGAAGGAGTGCCGTTGGCTGAAATGAAAACGCCTTTGCCGGTGCGTCTACCGTCTTTAAAATAGCCCTCATAACGGTCGCCGCTGCTGTATATATAAACACCTTTGCCGGTCCGTTTGCCTTCAACGAAGTCGCCTTCATAACTTTCTCCGTCGGCCCAAGTGAGTGTGCCTTTGCCATGACGTTTGCCTTCAACGTATTCGCCGGCGTAACGATCACCATTAGCCCAAACATACAGGCCTTTGCCATGGCGTTGGTCTTCAACGTATTCGCCGGCGTAACGATCACCATTAGTCCAAGTATAGACGCCAATGCCATGACGTTTGCCATCAACAAAGTCACCTGAATAGTGGTTACCATTGGCCCAAGTGTATGCCGCTTGGCCGGTGCGTTTTCCGTTGACGTATTCGCCTTTGTATGAGTCGCCATTGGGCCATTTGACGGTAACGAAGCCGTTGAGTGTGGTGCTTGGTGTGGTGTCTTTGGCGCTCGTTTGCTTTGTCGTGGCTTCGTTTTTATCGGTGTCGTCAGCTTTCGTGGGAGCACTAGCCTCAGCTAATTCGCGGAGCTTGGTGTCGGCTACCGTGGTGTCCTTAGCCTCGTCACTGTCATTAACTTGGGCTACGGTGGTTTTGTCGTCTGTGTCGTCGTCATCATCATTGGCGTCGGTGGTGTCGTCGTCATCGTCGCCGGCCTTGGCTACGGTGGTGTCATCCTCGTCGTCATCGGCTTCGGCTACGGTGGTTTTCTTGTCAGCGGTGTCATCCTCGTCGTCATCGTCATCGTCGTCGGCCTTGGCTACGGTGGTGTCATCATCGTCGTCATCGGCTACGGTGGTGTCATCGTCGTCATCATCGTCGTCATCGTCGTCGTCGTCGTCGTCGGCCTTGGCTACGGTGGTTTTCTTGTCCTCGTCGCTGTCATCGGCGGTGTCATCGTCGTCGTCGGCCTTGGCTACGGTGGTTTTCTTGTCATCGTCGCTGTCATCGGCCTTGGCTACGGTGGTTTTCTTGTCATCGTCGCTGTCATCGGCCGCGGCTACGGTGGTTTTCTTGTCATCGTCGCTGTCATCGGCGGTGTCATCGTCGTCGTCGGCCTTGGCTACGGTGGTTTTCTTGTCATCGTCGCCGTCATCGGCCGCGGCTACGGTGGTGTCGTCATCATCGTCGCTGTCATCGGCCGCGGCTACGGTGGTGTCATCATCGTCATCATCGTCATCATCGTCATCATCGTCATCCGCCTCGCTGTCATCGACCGCGGCTACCCTCGTTTTTTTGCCAGCGCCACCTAAGCTTTTCTCAGCAATGTCTGCTGGCGTGGCTCGATCATAAGTACGCGTCCGTTTACGTTTGGCAGTTATCTTGATAGTTGGGGGCTTTGGTACGGAGCGAGGCGCTTCTGATGCACGGATGAGTTGACCGTCATCACGTTTGCCATTGGCAAAATCACCTTCAAAACGGTCACCATTGGCCCAAATGTAGATACCATCACCATCGCGTCGGTTTTCCAGGTAATCGCCTTTGTAATAGTCACCATTGGCCCAAATATACACCCCGCTCCCGTCGCGCTGGCCTTCTAAAAAGTCACCTTCATAACGATCCCCATTCTTCCAAATATAAATCCCGTTGCCAGACCGCTCGTTGTCTTCATATTCACCGTAGTAGCAGTCACCATTGGGCCAACAGACGTACTTTTTGATGGCCGATGATTCATCGTCATCATAAGCGGCATATAATGGCATTGTCAGAGGGAGAAAAAATATCAGCCAGAAGGCTAATCGGGTTTGACTCATTTTGGGATGCCTCGTTTAATAATTAATTGGTAATTGGTAATTGGTGATGTGGTTGGTTGGAGCTTGGACGCTCGCTTTTCGCAGTTCATTGCTGATTACCAAGAATTGAATTTACCTTAGGGCCTCTTGCAAAACTCATCAAAAATGGCGCAGCGCGAATGGCGCAGCGCGAATAATAAAATCTCTTCAAATGGTTATAAAAAAAACCGTTAGGGTAGGATAACACGCTAATTATGCGATTGAAAATTGAAACTTGAAAATGAGCATTGCATATCGTCGTAAGGGGGGTGCATTTCTATTTTTTTTAAGCATTGCCCTAAGGGGTAAAACCTTACCACAGGTTTCACCTGTGGCTATTCACCCCCTTTCGGGGTTGTATCACAGTACCACAGGTTTAAGCGGGAAGATAGAAATGCACATAAGTGATCTCGCTTCGCTTGAGACGAAGTTCGTAACGGTGCTATGTATAGTTACAAAATACGTGTTGGCTCAGTTAATTTGTTCGTGAACTGATTTCAATTGTTCTTAATTGAACTCGACTGTTGTATTAATTAGAAATGCGAATTAAGGGTTAAAACGTGAATGATTTTAAATCAAATCATGGTATCCAAAATGAAACAAACGCACGCACGCAGCGCATGCATGCGCCACTAGCGTGCGTTAATTCTTAGCATTATAACTCTGTGAGACTCTGTGGCACTCTGTGAAAAAAAATGGGTTATTTAGATGACCTGATTTGGGGGCCATAAAACGATTTGAACGTTTTCAAATCAAATCATGGCCCACAAAATAAACGCAAAAGACGCACGCAAGAGACAACCAAATAAACTTGCGCGTGCGTGCGTCACTAGCGCAAGCATGCGTTAAAATCCTTGATTTCATAATAATTAATTCAACCCTTAATCCGCATTAGAAAATAATAATGACGAAAAAATATTCAATTAGCAATTATAAATTAGCAATTAGCAATTACCAATTACCCAAAAGTGATATCCGCTATGGCACGTAAAAAAACCGCCTACAGTTGCCAAAAATGTGCTGCTGTTTCCCCAAAATGGGTGGGACAATGTCCAGAATGTGGCGAATGGAATACCTTGGAAGAAACGTCTATAGAAGAAGCGCCTAGCACGTATCAAGACCGTCGTGTTAGTTATAGTGGCTTTGAAGCGAGCGTTTGTTTATTAGATGCGGTAGAAGCGATAGAAGATGTCCGCATGGCTACGGGAATAACTGAACTAGATCATGTTTTAGGTGGCGGCTTGGTGAGCGGCTCTATTGTTTTGATTGGTGGCGATCCGGGCATCGGTAAATCCACTTTGCTGCTGCAAACGATATCAAAGTTGAGTCAAATTTCTCCCACCCCGCCTTTGTATGTCACTGGTGAAGAATCTCCACAGCAAGTGAGTTTACGCGCTCAGCGTTTGGGCTTGGATGTCCATCGGGTGAAATTGCTGACTGAAACGCAGATTGAAAAAATTCTGGCGACGGCCGAAAAAGAACGGCCCAAAGTGATGGTGATAGATTCTATCCAAACCATACACACTGATCAGTTGCAATCGGCCCAAGGCTCTGTCTCACAAGTCCGCGAAAGTGCCGCACAATTGGTGCGTTTTGCCAAGCAAACGAATACGGCCGTGTTTTTGGTTGGACATGTCACTAAAGATGGCGCGTTAGCGGGGCCGCGTGTTTTAGAGCATATGGTGGATACGGTGCTATATTTTGAAGGAGATAGCGGCACTCGGTTTCGTGTGATACGGGCGATTAAAAATCGCTTTGGCGCGGTTAATGAGTTGGGCGTTTTTTCCATGACGGATAGAGGATTAGAAGAAGTCAGTAATCCTTCCGCTATTTTCTTGTCACGCGATGAAGCGGAAGTGCCCGGCAGTGTGATCATGGTGACACATGAGGGTACACGTCCGATGTTGGTGGAAGTGCAAGCCTTGGTGGATGAGACACCTAATCCCAATCCGCGCCGAGTGGCTTTGGGATTGGACAAAAATCGTTTAGCTGTTTTGCTGGCAGTGTTGCACCGACATGGGGGAATAGCCACTTATGATATGGATGTTTTTGTTAATGTTGTGGGTGGTGTCAGAGTCCATGAAACGGGGGCCGATTTGGCGGTATTGGTGGCCGTGTTGTCAAGTCTGCGTAATGTCACGTTGTCTAAAAACTTGGTGGTATTTGGCGAAATCGGACTGGCGGGAGAAATTCGCCCGGTGCCCAATGGGGTAGAGCGTTTACGGGAGGCGGCTAAACATGGCTTTAGTCGCGCTATTGTACCTAAATCCAACGCGCCTCAAGAGAAATTATCAAATATTGAAGTGGTGCCCGTCTGGCGTTTGGTAGATGCTTTGCATAGCCTGTCTATTTCTACTGTAAAGCATTGAATTTACAAATGTTTTACCAGTGGCTCTTAACATTTAACCCCTTTGGGGTTGTGCCCTCCCGCTTGTCCACCTCCCGGTTTCACCTCAATGCCATACCGTACGGAAAAGGCCGGTTTGTAGTAGGCGAGTTAAGTCGGTTTCAAGTATCGTTTAGAAAAACTCTTACCTATCAATCCGACAATATGGCCCACTTTTATCAACTCGGTGCCCTGAAGTGTGTATAAGTACCCGTCCATATAATATTATTCAAAAATAAAGTGAAGTACAACGAATTACGCGGATAAACGAATTGGTAGTCACGTAGTACAAGTACAACGAAGTACAACGAATTACGCGGATAAACGAATTGGTAGTACAAGTACAACGAAGTACAACTAATTGCGCGGATAAACGAATTGGTAGTCACATAGTACAACGAAACGCCGTTTTGGCCCGCCTATTTTTTTCCTAAACAAGTTTGTAGTAGGTGCTAGCGCCTAAGTTTGTAGTAAGCGCTTTAGCGCCTTAGTTTGTAGTAGGTGCTTTAGCGCCTTGGTTTGTAGTAGGCGCTTTAGCGCCTTAGTTTGTAGTAAGCGTTTTAGCGCCTAAGTTTGTAGTAAGCGTTTTAGCGCCTTGGTTTGTAGTAGGCGCTTTAGCGCCTTGGTTTGTAGTAAGCGTTTTAGCGCCTAAGTTTGTAGTAGGAGCAAAAGCGACTTAAAGTTTGTAGTAGGAGCAAAAGCGACTTAATCTTTATGTTTGTAGTAAGAGCCTCGTTAAGGCGATTACAAGCCTACTACAAACACTACAAACAGTACTAAGGAAGTTGTGGCTAAATACCCACACAAAAACTTTTTGTCTCTATGGGTATATTATTTTCACGCTCCTCCCTAACTCAGAAAACGGCTCCCCCCTCACTCAACTTGAAAACCTCGTCTAGTTAGATGCCGACTTGAGTGATAAGGAACGCGCACGAATTAACTTATTCAACTTATTCAATTTGGCGTTGTTTCGGGAATGACGCTGGCATTCCAGAGACATTAAATGACTAAATTATTTCATGCACGTTCCTAACAGAACCAAAGTTGCTCAACTTATACTCAAGAAGGGAACAAATTTTCAGGCAAAAGTTTCCGCAACGGAAACTTTTGCCTGAAAAGGACTTTTTGAGAAACCTTTCATAACTTAAGTAACTACCGGAAAGCCCCAACGGGGCGACATTAATATAGCCAGGGGCAACGCCCCTGGAAATCCTTTAGGCCGTTTTCTGAGTTAAGTCGTTTTCAAGTGAGCAAAACCGTTGCTAAATTCGTTTATCCGCGTAATTCGTTGTACTATTATATGAGTTAGGCCGTTTTCTGAGTTAAGTCGTTTTCATGAGCCACTTTGGCTCTGTTATCAGTCAAGTCGGCGTCTAAGTAGACGGTGTTTTCAAGTTGAGTGAGGGGGAGCCGTTTTCTGAGTTAGGGAGGAGCGTGAAAATAATATACCCATAGAGACAAAAAGTTTTTTGTGTGGGTATTTAGCCACAACTTCCTTAGTACTGCTAACTTAGGCGCTAAAGCACCTACTACAAACTTAGGCGCTAAAGCACCTACTACAAACTTAGGCGCAGTTGGTAAGTCAATTCGTTTATCCGCGTAATTCGTTGTACTATTATATGAGTTAGGCCGATTGAGAGCGACAGGAAATCGCTTGGCTTACGTTTAAGCCTTTATGAAAGAGGTTGCGTGCTTGCTTTCAGTTGGCTAAAAAAAATCTCATTGAGAGCGACAGGAAATCGCTTGGCTTACGTTTAAGCCTTTATGAAAGAGGTTGCGTGCTTGCTTTCAGTTGGCTAAAAAAAAAAATCATTGAGAGCGACAGGAAATTACTTGGCTTACGTTTAAGCCTTTATGAAAGAGTTGCACAACTCACTTTTATTTTACTTTGCTTGATTGGTCAATTTGTAACTTAAGGAGTACGAATGATGAAAACGATTGTCACGCTGTCTTCCGCTATTGCGCTTAGTCTTGCCGCTAATATGAGTCTTGCTTACGGCGGGGGTTCTGGATATGGGGCTTTTGGTGGGAATAAGGCTCAAGGGCAACAATCCCGGGTAGAAAGGCTGATGGCGCGGTTTGATACTAACCGAGATGGACGGATAACGCGGAAGGAAGTGCAATCTCAGCGCCAGGCTCAATTTGGTAAGATGGATGCCAATGGTAATGGCTTGGTGAGTTTGGAGGAAATTAAAGCGTTCGCCGAGCAAAATGCGCCAAAAGACGGCCGCCAGCACAGACGAAATCGTCGGGGTAATCGGTTGGAACATCGGTTTGCACGCATTGATACTAATGAGGACGGCCAGATTTCTCTTGAAGAATTCACTGCCAAGCTCCGGTTGTTCAAGAAGTTCGACGCGAATAAAGATGGTGTCATCACGCGCGAAGAATTATTAAGTAAAAGACAAAGACGTCGCAGTTGGTAGCCCATTCCATCCCACCCTCACCCCTTACGGTTATTAAGTTAAGAAGAAAGGTGGGTTAGTAGTAGACGATTTTCAAAGGGGGCCCCTAAAAAGGCGATAAATCGCCTACTACAAAAGTTAAGAAGAAAGGTGGGTTAGTAGTAGACGATTTTCAAAGGGGGCCCCTAAAAAGGCGATAAATCGCCTACTACAAACTAAAAGGCGACCCTATATGAAAAAGTTGCTATTGGTTAATTTGTAATGAGAGGAGTATAATCATGAAAACGATTGTCACGCTGTCTTCCGCTATTGCGCTTAGTCTTGCCGCTCATGTTAGTCTTGCCGGTTACGGCGGGGGTTTTGGGTATGGAAATCCGGATCAGCAGCTTGGTGTCAAGCAAGAAAAACAGAGAATGTTGGGTGCCAAGCCAAAAGGCAAAAGGCAGATGAAGCGGTTTGGTATCATCATTTCAGTGGAAGAAGGTGAAGTGATTGCCAAACCGATGGGACGAATAACAGCCGCCAAAGAGCAATGTTTGCCCGAAAATATCATTGACAAAGTCGCGCAGTCTGGTATCATTATTCCAACAGAAGAATGTGAACCAGTTAGAGTCATAACGCAGGACTACGTGCAATGTCTGCGCGAACTGCGCTTTGGAGAAATGGTTGCTGATGGTAAGGACGGGGTGAGCCTTGAGGAATTTAAGGCCTTTGCTGCCATGAAAAAAGAGCAGCGTTTAGAAGAAGCCTTTGGGAAAGCCGATGCCAATGGTGATGAATTGGTGAGCCTTGAGGAAATCGTCCAGAGAAGACAGCAGCGTTCAGAAGAGGCCTTTAATAAGGCTGCTAATTGTGATGCTGAGAGTTTGGTGAACCTTGAGGAAGTGGCCCAGAGAAGACAGCAGCGTTTGGAAGAGGCCTTTAATAAGGCTGATGCCGATGAAGATGCTGGCTTGAGCTTGGCGGAATTCAAGGATTTCGTTGCCAATAAACGGCAGCGGCATCCAAAATATGCGGTTGAAGCTCCGACTTCTCAGGGCAAAAGGGCACAACGTGGCAAAAAACGGCAAGGTGGGCTGAATGGTCAGAGCAAGGGAAAAGGCAATCGGTTAGAATCACGTTTTGCACGCCTTGATCAGGATGGAGACGGGCAGATTTCCAAAGACGAATTCACGTTGAGTCTCCCGCTGTTCGATAAGTTGGACACCAATGAAGATGGTGTCATTACAGAGGAAGAGTTGAGTCAAAAACCTAGCCGCCAATAGGCCATATTAATAATTAATTGTTAACTGTTAATCATTAATTATTTTGTCAAAGGTCTATAGTACACACCCCCGACCCTCTCCAGAGGGAATTGTTAATGAATATAATACTTACGGGCCTGTCCCTTCTTGAGAGGAGATTTAGGGGTATGTTTCTGGCAAACGGGGTGACAGCGCCATTGATTGATGCCGAGGAAAGCCGTGTGAAAAACACCTTGGATGAGACGCTCATGCAGCAAATACGTGGTGGCGATCATCAAGCCTTTGCCACGCTAGTAGGCCGACATATGGAAGCATTACACGGGTTTGCCCAACGTCTGTTGGGCAATCCGGCCGATGCGGATGATATTGTTCAAGAAACCTTTCTGCGAGTCTGGCACAAAGCCGAAAAGTGGCGGCCAAAATCTGCTAAAGTCTCAACTTGGCTGCACAGCATTGTCCACAATCTCTGCATAGATTTCCACCGTCGTGACAAAGGAGAAACGGTCAATATAGCCGACGTGGAACTGATAGAACCACACTTACCGGATGATAGCCGACAACAAGAAGAAGTCGCTGTTCAAGTCAAAGCAGCCTTGCAGCAAATTCCAGAGAGTCAACGTCGCGCAATTATTCTTTGTCACTATCAAGGCATGAGCAATCGTGAAGCGGCCCAAGCGTTGGGTATCAGTGTTTCGGCATTGGAATCACTGATGGCAAGGGGACGACGCAAACTCAGAAACATTTTGCAAACACAGGTGGCTGACTTGTTGGGGGAATTATAAATAATGAATCAACAAAACCGAACTCACAAAACTCAGATGACGAGGGAGCGGTTTTCACAATTGCTAGATGCCTACGGTGGCGATGCCAAACGGTGGCCGATAGAAGAACGTGCTGCTGCCCTTCTGTTAGTTGAACAGTCCGAGGAGGCGCGTCGATTACAGCAATCGGCCTTGGCATTGGATAGTTTATTGGACAGTGTTCAAATCTCTCAACCTTCAACAAAGCTGCGACAGCGCATTCTGGCTAAAGCACACCACCATACGGAGCAAGTCCAAGACGCTTGGCAATGGTTTATCCAATGGCTGATAGGTACGACTCCTCGTGAACATATTTTACGGCCGGCCTTCGCTTTAGTGATACCGCTCTTATTGGGTATTGTCATCGGTTTCAATTTGGCCTCTCTACCCGAAGATGAAAATAGGTGGGTTGAAGAAGAAATCAATTTATTGGCTTTGGGGCATAAGGAGTAACCGCCATGATTCAAGGTAAACAACGCCTCTTTGCTATCGTTTTGCTAAGTTCAGTGGCACTGAATCTGTTTTTGGGCGGTATTGTCGTAGGCAAATACATCGGTCAAGTTTCTGAATCAAAACCCGGCCATCCTCCCCACAGATTGCCAAGACTCCGTTGGATGATTCAGTCCTTACCTGAAGAGAGCCGCGAAAAAATCCGCCCTTTACTTAGGGAACATCGTGGCAACATGAAATTTCAAAAGCGTCGTGCCAGAGAAGCTCGCCGTGCCGTGCATCAACAATTAACGGCCTCTGATTTTAATGCCGATGCATTATCAGAAGCATTGGAGAAGCTACGTCAAGAAATGGGAGAAGCACAAAAGGTTATGCATGCTGTTTTAGTTAAGATAGCAAGGCAATTAGACGAAGAAGATAGACAGCGCTTATCAGAAACTACTCGGCCGCCACGCCCCCCTTGGCGGCGCAACCGCGACAGAGGCCCTAAGCCCGAAATGCCAAGGCAGGAGCCGCCATAACAAGCAACGCCCCTGGAGCCAAAATCTCCTTCCTCGTTTAAAACATCTATTAGCCCCTTCGGTAAGTATTATTAAAGCCAAGGGCAACGCCCCTGGTAGCCCCTTCGGTAAGTATTATTAAAGCCAAGGGCAACGTCCCTGGTAGCCCCTTCGGTAAGTATTATTAAAGCCAGGGGCAACGCCCCTGGTAGCCCCTTCGGTAAGTATTATTAAAGCCAAGGGCAACGCCCCTGGTAGCCCCTTCGGTAAGTATTATCAAAGCCAGGGGCAACGCCCCTGGAGCCCCTAGCACCAAAATATCCTTCCTCTCTTCCCACCGACTTTCTCTCTCAGCCCCGCCCAAAATAATTGCTTGTTCTTTCGTTCTAGCGATCCTTGCACATGACTTGTCAGTTAACGACCAAGCATAAGCACAGTCCAAATGAACCCGCACACTCATCAAACCGTCCAATCCATCCTCAATCATCGCCTCCAAAGGTGAGCGATTCTCAAAGTGCCGATGGGGCCTATTTATCCAGTACACCCCCATTTCATAATTACGAGGATAAGTCGTCCGCAACGCATCTGCGATACCGAGCAGATGCTCCACTCGTCCCATCACATTTGAGTCATCTGGCAACGGCGTATTTTCGTGATAGCGGCGCAAAGCTCGATGCTTCGTTCCTTTGGGCAAGTCGAGAATTTTTATCTGATCGGCCGCCTTAACCTTCCAATTGTCGAGAATGTCTATAATGACATGGGTTAACGCTATACGCTTTTGCTCAGTTACATTTTGCATTTCCATTTATGACACTCCTAAGCTTTCTATTAAGTACAACGACACTGGGGATAAACGAATTGGCCTTTGTTGAAAATGAGAACCGGGGCTGCTTAATTTTTATCTTTAGAGGAACTAGCAAAACTCATCAAGCGGCAATAGCTAAAGCGATGATCTCGCACAGCTTCGAGCCGAAAGTTTGGCTAAAAGCTAAAGTACCCTAAAGGGTACTATGATTAACAACTGGTTTAGTCGGCTAAGATAATCGATGCTTTTAGCCTAGTTGTAGTTACCATCATTCAATTCGTTTATCCGCGTAATTAGTTGTACTCACCGTAATTAGTTGTACTCACCATAATTAGTTGTACTCACCGTAATTGGTTACACTTACCGTCATTCAATTCGTTTATCCGCGCTTGTGTAGTTGTACTTACCGTCATTCGATTCGTTTATCCGCGTAATTATTTGTACTTACCGTCATTATTTGTACTCACCGTAATTGGTTGCACTCACCGTAATTGCTTGCACTTACCGTCATTCAATTCGTTTATCCGCGTAATTCGTTGTACTCACCATAATTAGTTGTACTCACCGTAATTAATTAGTTGTACTTACCGTCATTCAATTCGTTTATCCGCGTAATTCGTTGTACTCACCATAATTAGTTGTACTCACCGTAATTAGTTGTACTTACCGTCATTCAATTCGTTTATCCGCGCAATTGGCGTCCCAGAACGAAGTTTCGTTGTACTCACCGTAATTAGTTGTACTTACCGTCATTCAATTACAAGGGTGGAACCTGAGGTAAAGAAGCCCCAACCCCGAAGGGGTTGAATATGAAGAGCAACTGGTGGAACCTGGGGTAAAGAAAAAACGCGCCACGTTGTTCGAATGTGAACCAATTTTTCATAAAAATCCGTTATATATAAATATTATTGCCGTGATAAAATTTGTCAAATAATACAAATTTTTCTGCTTAGAAATTTATGATTATAACTTTTTTGGTTGAAAACTCTAACGGTATGAATTTTAATAAATTATATCAATACTTTTACCATTCACATTCAACCCCTTTGGGGTTGAGGCCTTATTGCTTTCCCCAGGTGGAACCTCAATGCCATATCGTACCGCTTTTCGGTGAGGGCAACCATAAAGGATTGCCCCTAGCAGACAATCCTGTTTGTAGGGGCAATCCCACGCGCATGCCCCTTTTGGGTAAGGGCAACCATAAAGGATTGCCCCTACATTACATAACGGTTTGTAGGGGCAATCCCACGTGCAAAGCCCTTTCGAGGTTCAAGTTTTTCTAGAAAAACTTGAACCTCGAAAACTTAATGGCATTGAGGTGGAACCAGGGGCTATTCACATTTTCAGGCTAAAGTTTCGCTCCGCGAAACTTTAGCCTGAAAACCCCTTCGGGGTAAAGAGCTTCAATAAGTAGAGTTGTTCAGAAAAATCCAAGGGCAAACCTCCGAGTAAGCTGGATTCCTATCGCGCCAAGATAAAGCTGAAGCTATTTTTCCTACAGACTGCTAGGCTTGGCTTTTCGGAGAGTTACCTCCTTGCTCTACTAGCTTTTGCTCACTGCTCTCTAACTGCGGCCAATCTTGACAGGGATTCTGGACTCTCTCATCTCTTATTTTCATGGCATACTGAAACAACAATTTATATGGCACTTTCTTGGAGAGACGACCTACCCATTTCTTAAAAGAATTTTTGCCCAGTTTTGGCAACAAAATGGGCCCAAACTGATCGTGGATTTCTTTTAGCAACAATTGACTTGCATCAGTCGTCTTCAGTTCCGCCTCAACCCGAAGAATGATCTCGATCTGTTCAGCAGGCGTATTCTCATTACCCAGAAGTATCGGTTTGACCTGTTCGGGATGCGGTTTTGTGGAATTGGCATCGGTAGAGGCATCGGTAGACAGCAAATTTTTTTCTACCAAGGTTTTGGTTTGTTGAGCACCCCCCCTGAGACTTTCAATAGCCTCTTCCAACATCGAGGTACCATTGACATCAATCCAATGGACTATCTCACGAATTTGCAGACTATCAAAAGGCGCACTCGCCAATAAGAGTAGGAATTGTTCAACACTTCTGTTCATAATGCATATCCTCAATTTCTCAACTTGACTCGTTTACCATACCAGAAATATTCCATAAGGCAACGGTGTTAGTCACAATGATCTATATATACTTTGCACGGCTAAAAACTGAAACTGATCTCGCTTCGCTCTGAAACATCGTCTCAAGCGAAGCGAGATGCGAGAAGTTGAACTCGCGTCGCGAATGACAGCGTTTCGCTACGCGAGAGCGAATGACTGCGGATCGAGATCACTAAAAAAACACCCCTTGCATCCCCGAAACGAAGGGACTTTCCCACGGTTTGACTCCCCTCTTGAGAGGGCTGGGGTGGGGTGGTGAAAATAATTAACAATTAATGATTAATGATTAATGAGTTTAATGATGTTTTTAAACATAATTTTACTAAGCGGAATAAAAATTGGATCAAGTTTTAGAACCCGTTGGAACCTCCTTTTCACCACCCCAGCATAAGGGTGAAAAAAGACCGAGCAAACAAAATTACATCAGGCTGGGGGTGTGTAAAAAGTCATAACCGTTTGCAGTATCATTCGTTGTACTCTTTTAGACGGAACTTAACGAAAAATCCGTGAAAATGACACAGGGCCAACTTATCCTTAAATTTCCTGTCAATTCATAAGCTTGCTTATGTAATCTATTCATTTTTCATTTGAGTGTAATTACACTCTTCCTAAACCGCCAGATTTGAAAAGATTCAATTATTATGTTAAATTGCACAACATTTTATTTACGTTGCTTTGGGTATCATTTATAGACAGACGTGACAACATCAACTCGGAAAGGGACAAGATATATTATATATCGTCATCCTTAAGTTTTTTGTTATGTCTCACGCAGCTAGTACAATGGAGCCATGAAAACCAGATTTCTCCGAAATGACAAAAGCGCAATTGTAAAGTATATCAAGCTCAAACCTAAAATGCGTGATTTCCGTCCAACGCTTTGCACTTCTGAACAAAAAATTGTCTAGCCTCTTGCTTTCATTATCGTCATATGAAGAATAAATGATATCGCTAAAATTTTTAGTCAATGATCTCGTTTGCTGTTGGCGTCGTGGGGGCCGATTATTTTTTTATCCAACCCTAAAAAAAAATGGGTGTGTCCCACTTATCCTTTCAATTTGAGTTGTCTTGCCGCTTTAAAGCTAAGTTATAACGAATCCTTGTAGTTGTTGCTTTTAATCCGTTATTATAACGAATCCTTGTAGTTGCTTTGTTTCTTTAAAAGACGCGGTTTAATGAAATTTTTTTTATAAGTCTTTGTTCATTCTTCATTCTTCATTTTTTGAGGGCCAGGTTGGCGAATTGATTTGATTGATGGCCCTTTTCCCTAAAAACTTCCTACTTGGACAAATGGGACATACCCAAGAAAATAGACTCAATGAAACTAAAAATCCTCAAATGTCATGGTTCCGGAAACGACTTCATACTCATCAACGAATATCAAGGGCTTGAGTTTTCAGAACAAGAACGTATCACGCTGTCACTAACCCTCTGCGACAGAGCGGGAATACTGGGAGCCGACGGCATTCTCTTTTTTCAAAACAGCGACAAGGCCGATGGCAAAATGAGAATGTTCAATCCCGATGGCTCCGAGGCCGAAATGTGTGGCAATGGCTTACGATGTATTGGCAGATTTGCCTGTGAACAATTGGGCAAAGATGCCGTATTAATCGAAACACTCAAAGGGACTTCCAATGTCACTAAAAACAAAAATATTCACAAAGGCGTACAAACTTATCAAGCAGAATTAAGGACGATTTCGCTCAATACCCAAGATATTCCAATCATCGTCAACACAGAATCACTCATTAATCAACCACTTACAGCACTATCGGCCCACTTAAAGTTCACCGCCGTCAGTATGCCCAATCCACACCTAGTGGCAATTGTCGACAACATCTCAGACAACGAACTTGAAAAGATTGGCGAAAAAGCCAATAAACTCACTCACCTCTTGCCAAAAGGGGCCAATATCAATTTTTGTCAAATTCTTGCCAAGGCCGCCATCTACGTCAGAACCTACGAAAGAGGCGTTGGACTAACAAATTCCTGTGGCAGTGGCATGTCGGCCGCTTCACTGGTATCTTGCCTACTAGGGCACCATCCTTATGGAAAATCAATTGACGTGTACAATCGGGGAGGTTTAGTCAGATGCAAACCGACGGTGAACAACCACCATCACCACAGTGTTTTCCTATCAGGCAATGCCACCTTTGTATTCAGCAACACCCTAAAATTTGAATTGCCAAACGCAAGCCACATCACTCACTATTTTGGCAAAATTTTCTTAGAAGAAATTCAGGATTACGGCCGACTCATCGAATATTCAGAACAGACGCTAGAACGATTTGATAATTGGTAATGGGTAATGGATAATTGGTAAATGCTAAAGGGGTAATTGTCTATACCCATTTAGCAATTTCCTTTCCCCTTTCTTTTTTACCTTATTTTCCTTTCCCCTTTCCATCGTAAAATTTTGGTCTCACTGAATGTTCATAGTAACATATCCTTTAATGCGTTAGATTGCTCTCTTTTTTCGGACACAACAGCGCAAAGGCGCAGAGGCTCCTCGTGAATGACTATAAACAAAGCATTTCAAATACATTTTATTAAATCATTGATTTTCAATCATTTAAACAACAGCCCTAACCATTATCGTGATTCATTAAAAATCAATACCTCAGTTTGTCTCCAAAAGACCGTTTGTAGTAGGCGATTTATCGCCTCACGCTGAGGGCCATAAGATTTCTATTTTCAGTTTTAAAATTAAGTTATGGCCTTCTGTCGCGCTTACAGTTTGATACTTTTTGTAGGTGTTTTGTTGCTTATGCTTACCAATCCGTTTTTCCTGAAAAACGGAGAGAAATTAATTATTCCAATTACCAAAGACGTGACAAAGATGCGTAAAATTTTGATTAGCGATGATTCCGTCTCCATACGGCAAATGCTGAAATTAACTTTGACAGAAGCCAATTACAGTGTCACTGAAGCAAATAATGGCATGCAAGCGTTGGAGTTAGCGAAAACCCATCAGTTCGATTTAATCATCACTGATATCAATATGCCCTTGCTTGATGGTTTATCCTTAGTACGTGAATTACGCGCCTTGCCGGCGTATCAGTTTGAGCCCATCTTATTGCTGACAACCGAAACCGATCCTCAAAAAAAGAAAATGGCTAAAGCGGCAGGCGCGACGGGGTGGATTATTAAACCATTTGATCCCGATAAATTATTAGCCGCAATTAGAAAAGTGTTGAGGTAGCCCGCTATGCCAATAGATTTAACAGAAGTTCGTGAACTCTTTTTTGAAGAGAGTTTTGAGAATCTCGATATGATGGAATCTAACTTATTGGATTTGGAAGTCGGGAGGATTGATAAAGAACTTATCAACGGTATTTTTCGTGCGGCCCATTCCATCAAAGGGGGTGCCGGGATTTTCAGCTTTGAACATATAGTCAACTTTGCACATGCAGCGGAAACCTTGCTTGATGAAATGCGTAATGGGGAGCATATCGTCACGCAATCGCTGATTGATTTGTTGCTGCGCTCTGGGGATGTCTTGCGAATGATGTTATCGGCGCTGCAAGAGAATACCGATTACGATATCCAAGAAGCGCAGGCTTGCCAAGACGAGTTGCAAAGCGCTTTAAAAGACTCAATGGAAAATCCATTTGCTGACATCGACGTGGCTGACATGCTGGCTGCGCCCGTAACAAAACCCGCTACCTCTGAAAAACCGCCCTCCTCTGCGACGAATAAGGGATGGCGTATTGTGTTTAAACCCGATTTATCTATGCTAAAAACGGGTAACGATCCAATTAACCTGTTTCGGGAATTGGCGAGCAACGGAGAGTTAGAAGTCAAGGTGGATACAAGCCAAATACCGGCTTTTGCTGAACTCGATCCACAAGCATGTTATTTAAACTGGGAACTCACCTTGCTTGCGGATACTGAACGTGCGGCTATTGATGAAATTTTTGAATGGGTTGAAGATGACTGTGAATTGCATATCACCGCTTTAGACTCAGAAAGTCCCCCCAGCCTCCCTTTACAAAAGGAGGGGGAGCCTACCCTTGAGGCCGCCCCGGCGCTCGACAAGAGCGAAGCGCCCACCGTTGAGGCCGCAAAAGAACCTGCTGACAAACGCGAAGAATCCGGGGTAGGGAGGATTATAGGGAGTGTTAAAGACACAAAACATACTCACAGCGCCACTCATCACGCCACAGAAGCCAATTCAATTCGCGTGGGTATTGACAAAATTGATAATTTAATCAACATGGTAGGTGAACTAGTTATCACACAATCCATGTTAGATCAGATAGGAGAAAATTTAGACAATTCACACGTTACCCAATTACGCGACGGCTTAGCGCAACTAGAACGCAACACCCGCGAATTGCAAGAAAGCGTGATGCGTATTCGCATGTTGCCCATCAGTTTCTCGTTCAATCGCTTTGGGCGCTTAGTCCACGATTTAGGTACACAACTTGGCAAAAAAGTTGAATTAAAACTATCGGGCGAACACACCGAACTCGACAAAACCGTCTTAGAAAAAATGAGCGATCCGCTGGTACATTTAGTGCGTAATGCCCTCGATCACGGTATCGAAACCCCAGAACAACGTCGGGCGGCAGGCAAACCAGAAACCGGTGTGTTACATCTACACGCCTTTCATCAAGGGGGCAACATCATTATTCAAATCAGCGACGATGGTGCCGGTTTCGATGTCCAAAAAATCCGCGCTAAAGCAATACAAAAAGGTTTATTGAGTCATGAAGAACGTCCTACCAATGAACAATTATACGAATTTATTTTTCAGCCCGGCTTTTCTACCATAGAGCAAGTAAGCGATTTATCTGGACGTGGTGTGGGCATGGATGTGGTGCGCCGTAATATTCGTGCCTTAGGCGGTACCATTGAAGTGAAATCTAAACGCGGACAAGGCTCAACTTTCAGCATCCGTTTACCGCTCACTTTAGCGATTTTAGATGGACAACTGGTGCGCGTTGGACAAGAAATCTACATTTTGCCCCTGCTCTCCATCATTGAATCATTGCGTGCCAAGCCAAAATTGGTCAATTCCCTCGCCGGCTCGGCTCAAGTGTATAGACTGCGCGACGAATACATCCCCATTTTGCGCCTATACGATTTGTTTGGCATTACGCCTCGCACGACTCAATTAGAGCAAGGTTTATTGGTGATGGTTGAAGGCGACGGCCAAAAAATGGGATTATTTGTAGATGAACTACTATCCCAACAACAAATCGTGATTAAAAGCTTAGAAAGCAATTATCAAAAAGTAGAAGGCATTTCGGGCGCAACCATTTTAGGCGATGGGAGTGTGGCTTTGATTTTAGACGTTGCCGGGTTAATTCGACTCTTTCACACTCAAATTCCCCAAAAACGTCCCAATTTTAGGAGTTCACTATGAACACTGATACCGCCAATATTGCCAATAAATATTTGACTTTTGTCTTAGCGACAGAAGAATATGCGGTGGATATTTTACGTGTCCAAGAAATCAAAGGTTGGAGCAAAGTCACCATGATACCCAGCACGCCCGACTATATCTGTGGAGTGATTAACCTACGTGGTACTATTGTACCGATTATCGATCTGCGCGTACGCTTTTCGCTTGAACAAAAAGAATATGGAGCAATGACAGTTGTGGTGGTAGTCAAAGTGATGTCCAACAACGGCAAAGAACGCATCATGGGAATCGTCGTTGACGCGGTATCGGACGTTTACGATGTTGCGGAAAACGAAATTAAGCCACCGCCAGACTTTGGCAGTGTCATCAGTACCGAATTTGTGAGAGGTTTAGCGACGGTGGACGACAAAATGGTGATAGTGCTAGATATTGATCGTTTGCTCAATTCCAATGAATTAGCTATTGTTGACATTCTCAGTGAGAAGTGATCGTTCAAAGTGATCGTTCAACAACTATACGGAACGTACTTTAAATCCGTGAAAATGACATGCCGGAACGGGTAATAAAATTCCTAGCCAAATTATCGACTTATCATTAATTTAATCATTTTTCATTTCCAGGCAAAAGTTTTTCGGAGAAAAACTTTTGCCTGGAATTCATTTTTCATTAGTATATACTGCACGCGGTTAGGATTTGGACTAAAAACACACTCCCTACCCCGCGGAAAAGAGGGCTGTCAAATCGCACGGAAAGTCACCTCGATAGAGGGGAAGCTTGGGCTGTGTCACAGTTCTCAAACCTCGTTGAGCGCTTCGCTACGATAAAAAACGCTTTACGAAGTTACCGAGCTTCGCTACGATAATTTCTGTTCGAGGCAAAAGTTTTTCATGAAAAACTTTTGCCTCGATCTGTGTGCAGTATAACTAATAACTAATAACGTGAGTTCGACTTTATACTAAGGAATGAGAATTCAATAATACCCGATCTAGGCAAAAGTTTCTCCGAAACTTTTGCCTAGATCACTAAACCTGACAGGTTTTAAAAACAGGTCAGGTTTGGGTTAAAAGTTTTGGAAGTTATTAAAACCTCATTCCTAAGCACCGCCATAAATTGAGCTTTTGTCATTTCTGTTTCGGTTTCTTTGCTCTGATAAATCTTGATAAATCTTGATAAATCTGTTGCCGCGCCGAGAAATGACAAAAAAAAGCGCAAATTTCTGTGTAAAGTATAAATCTCAGTGAGTTATAGAATTATTAATTCTATCAAATAGTTATTTATAATGACGTGATTATCAATCAGTTAAAAAAAACCAACAAGCTTTACTGGCTCATTTCACTCTATGGCCCACAATTTTCCGGTTATTAACGTATTAATATTAAGGGTTTAATCGTCAAAAAAAGTTTTTTAATCACCTAATTATTTTAAAACAATTGATTAATCTAAAATTTATATAACTTATTGAAAAGTCGAACTCACATTAATAACTGATAACTGATAACTGATAACTGATAACTTATAACTGATAACTGATAACTGAAACAACTGAAAACTGAACCGGAGTCATTCATATGCCAGTCATTACTAACCTGAAACTCAAATATAAACTCGCATTAATGCTACTTTTCCCGCTATTGGGCTTACTCTTTTTTTCTATCATTATTATGATTGAAAAAGCTCAAACCGCCCAAGACATGGGTGGGTTGGCCGAATTGACGCAACTATCAATCAAGTTCAGTCACATCGTCCATGCCGTCCAATTGGAACGGGGTGCCAGTAGTCTGTTTTTAAAAAACCAAGGCAAAAAATTTGCCGAAGAACTCTCCCAATATCGTCTCCAAACAGATAACGCTGTCACGGCATTAAACAATTTTTTGCAAGACTTCGATACCCATTACTATGGCACCAATTTTAGCACTCGGCTAGACAACGTGTTAGAAACACTAACCCGTTTTCAAACCCTGCGTGCCGATGTCACGACACAGACTATCCAACAACCAGAAGCGGTAACACGCTATACCGACATTAACCAGACTTTATTTCAATTCGTCATACAGTCTACTCATTACTCGAACTATAAAGACGTTTTCCCATTAAAACTGGCTTATATTAATCTATTGAAAGCCAAAGAAAAAGCCGGATTAGAACGGGCTTTATTGGCGGCCGTGTTCAGTCAAGATGCCATTGAACCGGAGCAATTTCAAAAATTTGTCGAACTCGTCGTGGCACAAGAAGCTTATTTGAATCACGATGTCATGGACTATCTGACTGATGAACAAAAAGCGTTTTTAAAAAACCAATTATCATCCGGTCAATTGATTGAAGAAACCACACGAATGCGTGAAATGGTTTACGCAGCCGAAACAGCCAACGGCAAACTGCAAGACAAGGCTGAGCCGGAATACTGGTTTGAAATACAAACCGGCAAAATTAACTTGCTCAAGGGAGCTGGGGACAAACTGGCTCACGATTTATACAGCAAAGCAAAGGAAAATAAAAAAGCGGCCTATACTAATTTTATTAGCTTCCTCAGTCTGATGATAATCATCATCGGCTTAGCCATCACGTTTTTTTTCATCATGTTGACTGACATCACTAAACGTCTGAGTCAAGCGGTATGGATTGCTAACCAAATTGCGGCCGGGAATCTAAATAATAAGATTGATACCACACGCAAGGATGAAACCGGACAACTCAACCGTGCGTTTGCCAGCATGCAAACTCAGTTACGTGAACGTATTGAAGAAGAGAAACGGATTACTGATGAAGCCTTGCGTATTACTCGTGCCTTGGATCGTGCCACAACCAACATATTGATTACCGATAGTAATTACAGCATTATCTACCTCAATGAAACGGCACAACGGTTATTCAACACCTTCGGGCCGAATATCCGTCGGGATTTACCTGATTTTGATGCCAGTCGTCTGCTCGGTGCCCATTTTGACATTTTTCATAAAAGAACAGCCTCTCAACATTCGTTGTTAGAGAAACTGACTGACAGTCACCGCGTGAGAGTCAAGATAGGTGGCTTGACTCTTAATCACACCATCACCCCAGTCATTAATGACAGCGGAGAACGCCTCGGCATGGTCATTGAGTTCAATAATAGCACTGTCGAAGTCGCAACCGAGCAAGAAATCAATGCCGTCATCCACGCCGCCTCCCAAGGTGATTTCCAACAACGTATCAACCTTGAAGACAAGACGAGCTTTTTCAAAACATTCAGTCAAAGCCTAAATAAAATCATGGACTTCAATCAGTGTGCGATTGAAGACATTATGCACATAATTGCGGCCCTCGCCGAAGGCGATTTAACCCAGAAGATTGAAAATCACTACGTTGGTGCCTTTGAGCAATTAAAAAATGACATCAACACCACGATCCTGAAGTTGACAGAAATTATGACAGCGATATTGCAAACAGCGGCGGCCGTCAATACCGCTGCCGAAGAAATATCTCAAGGCAATATCAGCCTCAGTCAACGCACAGAAGAACAAGCCACGTCACTAGAAGAAACCGCCACCAGCATGGCACAAATGACCACTACCGTGCAGAAAAATACCGATAATGCGCGACAGGCCACCCATTTAGCTTTCAATGCCAAAAACCTTGCCGAACAAGGTGGCGAAGTGGTAGGTGCTACCATCGGCTCCATGACTGAAATCAGCAAGAGCAGTAAAAAGATTACTGAAATCATTCGGGTCATTGATGAAATTTCCTTTCAAACCAACCTGTTAGCACTCAATGCGGCCGTGGAAGCGGCCCGTGCCGGTGAACACGGGCGCGGCTTTGCCGTTGTCGCGTCAGAAGTACGCAACCTTGCCCAACGCAGCGCCGCCGCTGCCAAAGAAGTTAAAGGACTGATAGAAGACAGCGTTGCCAAAATTGAAGAAGGTACCAAGCTTGCCAACAAATCGGGTAAAACCCTCAAAGAAATCGTCATTGCGGTGAAAAAAGTCAGCGAAATCATTACCGAAATTGCCGCCGCCAGTCAAGAACAATCGGCGGGTATCCATCAGATCAACAGAACCATTGTTCAAATGGATGAAATGACTCAAAAAAATGCCGCTTTGGTTGAAGAAGCGGCCATGGCGAGCAATGCTATGAAAGAACAGGCACAGAGTCTTAAAGAGCAAGTCGCCTTTTTTAATGTTGGCGAACCTCAATTACATCATAAAACGGAGAACAAAACGGAGAAAAAATCTGAACCCAATCGTGCCGCCCAAAAATCCATCGTTGATCCACTGCCCAAGCGTTTGACTCTCCGGCCTTCCCAAGACGATGAATGGGAAGATTTTTAAATACGGATAAAAAAAACAACTACACGGATTCGTTATAATAACGGATAGCAACTACACGGATTCGTTATAATAACGGATAGCAACTACACGGATTCGTTATAATAACGGATAGCAACTACACGGATTCGTTATAATAACGGATAGCATTGTATCTTTTTCATTTTTCATTATTTTCATAGATATGAAAAAAATTTATACACCCACTCAAGTACAGAAAAGAATCGCCACCTACATCGCACTGTTTGTCGCTCTTTTCGTAGGATACCTCTGGCTGCGAGAAGTAACATGGCAAGGCAGTAAACAGCTTCATACCCTTATGGAAATCGTGGCCTCCGTATTAGCCTTTCTGGTTGGTGCGATGGCCTTAGTGCGTTTCCATAGCAAAAAAGACAACACCTTTTTATTTATCGGCACCGGCTTTTTGGGCACCGGCTTACTGGATGCTTATCACACCATCGTCACTTCCACATTTTTTGATATTTATTTTCCATCACCGCCCCCTTCACTCATTCCGTGGAGTTGGATTGCCTCACGCTTTTTCTTATCTCTCCTGTTATGGTTAAGTTGGGTGTTTTGGCAAAGAGAGGAGAAACTAGGAGAAGCTGGGAAAGTCAGTGAACGTGCCGTTTACTTTGGCACTGGTGTATTGACTCTAGCCAGTTTTTTCTTCTTTGCCTTTGTATCGCTACCTAGAGCCTATTACCCCGAATTGTTTTTCCATCGGCCTGAAGAATTAGTTCCCGCCGGCTTTTTTCTGTTAGCCCTGATTGGCTATTTAAACAAAGGACATTGGAAAGAAAATGACTTTGAACATTGGCTCATCCTATCAATAATTGTAAGTTTTATGGGCCAAGCCATGTTTATGTCTTTTTCAGGCCACTTGTTTGATACGATGTTTGATGCGGCCCATCTCCTCAAAAAAGTAAGCTATATTGGTGTACTGATAGGTTTACTCCTGAGTATGTACACTATCTTTATACGCTCAGAAAAACTATTAAAATCCGTCGCAGAATCGGAAACTCAGTTACGTGAGCGTATCAAAGAAAATAAACGGATTACCGAGTCAGCCTTGCGCCTTAACCGTGCTTTGGACACTATCACAACCTCTGTCTTAATGGTCGATAACGACCACAAGATTCTCTACTTCAATAAAGCGGCTGAAAACTTGCTTAAAAAAGAACAAAACCATCTTCGCCAAAATTTAGGCCATTTTGAGATAAACCAAATAGTTGGTATCCACATAGATTATTTTTATAGCAACCCACAACTTATACGTCAGTTGTTAGGACAACTGACGGGTAGTTACCATTCTACGTTTCAGATGGGTAGTCTCACTATTGATTCTACTCTCACCCCGGTGATAGATACTAACGGTGAACGTTTGGGTACAGTCGCTGAGTTCAGAGACATTACACTTCAAGTCGCCATGGAGCAAGAAATCAATACGATCATCCACGCAGTTTCCAAGGGTGATTTGAAACAAGGTATTGGCCTAGAACATAAAGAAGGATTTCTCCAACTCATCAGCGAAAGTATAAATACAATCATCAAGTTAAATAAAAGTCTGCTTGAAGACACCATGCGAATGTTCGCCCTCCTCGCCAAGGGCGATTTAACCCAAACCATTGAGAATGACTATGTTGGCGTTTTTGAACAACTGAAAAATGATGCCAATGCTACCGTTATGAAATTAACGGAAATTATGACAGCGATATTGCAAACAGCGGCGGCCGTCAATACCGCTGCCGAAGAAATCTCTCAAGGCAATATCAGCCTCAGCCAACGCACTTCAGCCCAAGCCACTTCGTTGGAAGAAACCGCCGCAAGCATGGAACAAATGACCAACACGGTGCTACAAAATACCAACAATGCGCGGCAAGCAACCCATTTAGCTTTCGATGCCAAAAACTTTGCCGAACAAGGTGGTGATGTGGTAGGTTCCACCATCGGTGCCATGACTGATATCAGCAAGAGTAGTCAAAAAATCACTGACATCATTACTGTCATTAATGAAATTGCATTTCAAACCAATCTATTAGCAGTCAATGCGGCCGTTGAAGCAGCCCGTGCTGGTGAACATGGGCGTGGCTTTGCTGTTGTCGCCTCAGAAGTACGCAACCTTGCCCAACGCAGCGCCGCCGCGGCAAAAGAAATTAAAGGACTGATAGAAGACAGCGTTGCCAAAATTGAAGAAGGCACCAAGCTTGCCAACAAATCGGGTAAAACCTTAAAAGAAATCGTCATTGCAGTGACAAAAGTGACTGAAATCATTACAGAAATTGCCACCGCCAGTCATGAACAATCTTTGGGTATCCAACAGATCAACAGAGCCATTGTTCAAATGGATGAAAGGACTCAAAAAAATGCCGCTTTGGTTGAAGAAACCGCCGCCGCCAGCAGTGCCATGAAAGAACAGGCACTGAGTCTTAAAGAGCAAGTCGCCTTTTTTAAGGTTGGCGAACCTCAATGACATCAGAAGCAACTACAAGGATTCGTTATAAAAAAGGATAAAGCGTTTGTAGCTATTGAATTAGATTTATATCCGTTCATAAGCAACTAATCCGTGTAGTTATTGTTTTATCCGTTATTATAACGAATCCTTGTAGTTATTGTTTTATCCGTTATTATAACGAATCCCTGTCGTTATTGTTTTATCCGTTATTATAACGAATCCCTGTCGTTATTGTTTTATCCGTTATTATAACGAATCCCTGTCGTTATTTTATAACGAATCCCTGTAGTTATTGAATTATATTTTAAGACTTTGTACTCCATAACTCACTGACAAACCATCTGATTTAAAAAAATGAAGACAAGCACCGAATTCTACCTCCGTTTTTGGCTTGTGATAATGTTTTTTATTGTCACAAGTCTCTTTGCCGTCTTTCAAGCATACACTTTGGTAAAACTCACGGAACAATTACACAATCACCCCTTAACCGCATGTCATGCTCTGCATGAGATCATTATCAATATTCTCGAAATAAAAAATCAGATGAAAGAGCTTGCCATTATCAAGAAAGGCGCGGATTTAGAAGCCACGAAGCAAGCCATCACTTTTCACGAAAAGGAAGTCGATCAATACTTTGATATGGCTAAAAACCACTTTATTAAAAGCAACTTGGTTGATGAGCAACAAAACCTTGAGAACCTCGCCAAACTCTTCAGGAAATGGAAACCCATTCGTGATGAAATCATGGCTTTGCATCAAAAGGGCAAGGTGAATGAAGCAAACGGAAAAAATGCCAAGCACGTCGCCAAGTTAAAAGCCGTGACTAAAAAGTTACACGCTCAGATGGCCACTCAAATCGATGTTTTTACAGACACCGCCCAGTTCCAAATCATACAATCTTTATCAATAGCGATTGGCATGGTAATAATTCTACTGATTGGCGGATGGATTACCGTTGTCATTTCACGCGATATTCGCAAAAAATTGCATTTAGCCCTTGAGGTTACCGATGCGCTGGCAACAGGCCATTTGAAAGATCATCTTCATTGTGATGCCCAAACAGAAACGGGGCAATTAGTACAAGCACTTGACACGCTGCAAACTCAATTAAATCAAAGTCGTCAACAAGTTTACGAATTGCAAGCCCAGTTGCGTACAGTTGAAGCAGAAAATACCACTCGTTTGCGTACCGACCAAAATATGGACAAGATATTCACCAGTTTTTTGGAAGATATAGATAACATATAGAAAATGGGTAATGGCTGCTGGAGCCAGTTTGCATTTCTTCCTTACGTCCAAACTTTAGTTTGGCAACCGGCGTCCTTCCTTACGTCCAAACTTTATACTGAACATCGCCATAAACATAGCTAGTGCGGGAGAGCGGAAATCCCCATACCAACAGCCAACAGCTAAAGCAGTTGTCTGAAAGCTAAAGTAGGCTAAAGCCTACTAACTCTCTTATAGTGCCCTTTAGGGTACTTAAGCTTTTAGACAACGGCTTTAGCCGTTGGCGTTAGGGTGGTATGGAAACTTCCGCCTTACTGTACTAGTATAAAACGTTGCTTAGTACCGGACAATTTTTACGTGATTTTTTGTCATTTCGGCTCCCGACTCAGTGAGGAAATCATTTATACTCCCGACTCAGTGAGGTTCATGGAAAGATTAACACGTTGAAACCGAAATATTTATCCCGCCTATCGATCTGACATCAAAAATGTCCGCTACTGAATCACCAAAAAAGGAATCAGTCATGTTTCAAAATGTGAAAATAACTATCCGATTATACGCCAGTTTTGCACTGATGATCGCGTTTATGATTATCGTGGGTTTATTTGCCATGTTCCAGATGCAGACTTTGTCTAAACTCACCACCAAATTGTACAACCACCCCTTAACGGTGAGTAATGCGGTGCGTGATGTCAATATCAACATTATCAAAATGCACCGCAGCATGAAAGATGTCGCCCTTGCTTCGGACGATGCGTCTTTAGAAGCGGCTGTCCAAGCTGTCAATTCCTACGAGAAACAAGTCTATGACAATCTTGATGTCATTTCGGCCCGCTTTCTTGGTGACAAACAAGATGTTGAAGCGTTAAAAAAACGCGTTATTGAATGGAAACCCATTCGTGATGAAGTCATTGCCTTAATGAGGCAAGACAAAAGGGACGAAGCGGCCGCCATTACCAAAGGAGCGCAACATGTTGCCAACTTAGAAGCCACCATGAAGAAGCTGACAGAGTTTACCAACCGCAAAGCCGATGACTTTTTAGAAAATGCCAAGGCCCAAGAAAGCAAACTAAAAATATGGGTTTATGCTGTCATGGGGATAGTTATACTCATTGGTGGATGGATTGCGTTTTTCATGTCACGCACAATTACCCATTCGTTGAATTTAGCCATCGGGATTGCCAATGCGATTGCCACTGGCAACCTGAATAATCAGATTGAATTCAACACCAAAACTGAAACAGGGCAATTGTTGCAAACACTTGATCGCATGCAAACCCAATTACGGGAGCGCCTTGACGAACTTGACAAGACACAAATCCAGTTGCGCGAACGCATTGAAGAAGAAAAACGTATTGCTGATGAAGCCTTGCGTATCAACCGTGCTTTGGACAGTGTATACACCAGCGTCTTGATTGTTGACTTCAATTACCAAATCATCTACCTCAATAGCGCAGCGCAAAGCTTGTTCAAAAAAGAACAAGAAAAAATGGGTACCAAGTTACCTCATTTTGATGCCAATCATCTACTAGGTGCCAGTATTGATGTTTTTTATAACAACCCTGCCCAGCAACGTCAACTCTTCGCTGGACTGACCAACAGTCACCTTTCTACGCTGAATATAGGTGGTTTGACCATTGATACCACCATCACGCCAGTGATTAATACCAGCGGTGAACGTTTAGGCACCGTCTTTGAATTCAACGATCGCACTCAACAAGTCGCCACGGAGCAAGAAATCAATGCCGTCATCCATGCCGCCTCCGAAGGCCATTTCAAAAAACGTATCAACCTTGAAAACAAAACGGGCTTTTTCAAAACCTTCAGCGAAAGTATTAATCAAATCATGGCCTTCAATCAGGACATGATTAAAGACATCATGCGACTGTTGTCGGCATTGGCTCAGGGAGACTTAAGCCAAACCATTGAGAACAACAACTACGTCGGGGCTTTTGAACAACTCAAAGAAGATGCCAACGCCACCGTCTCGCGCCTAACGGAAATTATGACGGAAATATCGCGCTCGGCCGAAATTGTGGCTACCGCGACCGAAGAAATCTCGCAAGGCAATCTCAGCCTCAGCCAACGCACCGAACAACAAGCCGCTTCACTGGAAGAAACCGCCGCCAGCATGGAACAAATGACCAGCACCGTCCAACAAACGGCTGATAATACTAAACAAGCCACCCAATTAGCTTTCAGTGCGAGAGAACGTGCTGAAAAAGGCGGCGAAGTAGTCGGTGCCACCATCAACGCCATGACGGAAATTAGCAACAGCAGTAAAAAAGTCGCTGACATCATTGGAGTCATTAACGAGATTGCCTTCCAAACCAATCTATTAGCACTCAATGCAGCCGTTGAAGCGGCGCGTGCTGGTGATCAAGGACGAGGCTTTGCCGTGGTTGCTTCAGAAGTCCGCAACCTTGCCCAACGCAGTGCCGCCGCTGCTAAAGAAATCAAAGGCTTAATCCAAGACAGCGTGACCAAAGTGGAAGAAGGGACGAAACTAGCCAATCAATCGGGCCAAACATTAGAAGAGATAGTATTATCTGTCAAAAAAGTCACCGACATCATTACTGAAATTGCCGCTGCCAGTCAAGAACAATCTTCTGGTATTCATCAAGTCAACAAAGCTATCGTGCAAATGGATGAAATGACCCAGCAAAATGCGGCCTTGGTTGAAGAGGCAGCCACTGCCAGTGGTGCCATGAAAGAACAGGCACAGAGTCTTAAAGAGCAGGTAGCATTTTTCTTTGTGGGTGAGCAAGTTCGGCCTCAGAACACCAAATCAAAAATCACTACCGAAAAAATCGCTACCTCGCATAAAATACATTATGACGAAAACGATGAATGGCAAGATTTTTAAATCAGCCCTTTCAGTTATCAGTTATCAGTTATCAGTTATCAATAAAGATGGAATTTCATATAGAATACTTGGGAGGACTCCAAGCTTTAGCTTGGCCGTACCGGAGTCCAAACTTTAGTTTGGCAGTCGTCCGTTTGACAGGAGTCCAAACTTTAGTTTGGCAGTCGTCCAAGTTTGGACGGATTTCAGATAGATTTTACCCGTCAAAACAATGTTGACAGACTACTAGCATTTGAGGGCCAGGTTGGCGAATTGATTGAAGGCCCTTTTCCCTAAAAACTTGCTACTTGGACAAGTAGGACACACCCAAGTTTGTACAAAAGGAGGAGTCCAAGCTTTAGCTTGTCCGTACCAAAGGCCGGACTCCAAGCTTTAGATTGGCCGTACAAACTAAAGTTTGTACTCCAAAGTTTGTAAACAATGATAACTGATCACTGTTCACTGAAAAAACTGATCAGTGAAAAAAGGAATTTAACATGAACGATACCATTGACAAAGCAATTTGGGCGCATAGTAGCTGGAAAGTCCACCTTAAAAATGCCATAGAAACCGGGCAAAGTGATTTCACCGTTGAACAAGCGCAAAATCACCATGCCTGTGCCTTTGGAAAATGGCTTGATTCCGCAGAGGGAAGAACTTTGCCACACTACTTGGAAATAGCTGAATTACACAGAGAATTTCATCAGGAAGCGTCTCACATACTCAATCTAGCACTGACGGGGCGAAAAAGCGAAGCAACCGATAAAATGCACTTGGGTAGCCCATTTAGTCAACTGACAGCAAGATTGGTTAATAAATTGGCTGAAATCGGACAACCCAAACAAGAGTCCAAACGTTAGTTTTGCCGGACTCCAAACCGGAGTCAATAAAAATCCGATGTCTTTAAGACATCGGATTTTTTGAAATCACCAAGTAACCGGAGACTCACAATCAATGTTTAATAACATGAAAATCGGCACCAAACTATTCGCCGCTTTTTTAGCAATAGCACTCATCTTCTCTATTGCCGGTACAGTTTCTTTGCTCGAAAGCCGTAACGCACTTTCAAAAGCTGCTTTTAACCAACTTGAAAGTGTCCGGGAAGACAAAAAGGCCCGGGTGGAAGAGTATTTTGCAGAACGCGAAAGCGATATGCACGTCCTTTTAGAAACGGTAGCTCTCTTCAGGCAAAACGCCTTCCAACGGCTTCAAGCTGTCCGAGACAGCAAAAAGTTCCAGTTGGAACAATACTTTCAAGAACGTTTACATAACGTCACGCTGACCTCGAAAACTGTTTCCATTTCGCAGGCATTACATCAATTTGAAGAGGCGCTTCACATAGAAGACCAAACTTCTCGGCAAAAAACTTGGCAATCCATTGAGAAAAAATTTGACATCGAACTGAAACAGTTCAAGGAAAAACATGGCTACCACAATTTATTCCTCATCGCTAAGGATGGCCATATTGTTTACTCCGCTTCTCAAAGTGTCGTGGTTGGCAAAAATGTGCTAAGCCGCGAGTTAAAGAACAGTCCTTTGAAACGCGCTTTCCAAAAAGGACTTAAAGAGGTAGCCATTCAGGATTTTGCGCCCTGTCTCTTATCAGAAGGGAACCCGCAAGTCATCTTTTTGGCAGCCCCGGTTTTTCTCTCCGGTAAACTCATCGGCGTTTTGCTGCTATCCGTCACCTCTGACCGAATAAACGCCATTACACAAAAGCGTCAAGGGCAGGGGCAAACCGGAGAAGCTTACTTGGTGGGCGCACTGAACGGTAAAAGCGTCTATCGCAGCGACAGAATGGTTAAGGGAAAAACTCAACCGGTTATCGGTGCAGAAACAAGTAGCAAAAACATTAACAAAGCCCTCGCTGGGCAATCGGGCACCGAAATCAAGATGGGCAGTACCGGCACTGTCGAGATAACGAGCTATGCCCCGCTACAAATTCCCGGACTGAAGTGGGCCATTATTACCACAATCGGGTTAGAAGAATCGCTCACTCCCACACGGAAAGGAGAGCAAGAGGCCTTCTTCGCCAAATATATTGCCCAGTATGGTTATTACGATCTCTTCTTGATTCATCCCCAAGGGCACATTTTTTACACGGCTAAGCATGAAGCGGACTACAACACCAATATCCTCACCGGCAAGTACGCCAATTCTGGACTGGGTAAATTGGTTCAAGAAGTGTTAAAAACAAAAGCCTTCGGCATAACTGACTACGCGCCTTATGCCCCCAGCAACGATGAGCCTGCCGCCTTTATCGCGCTACCCCTATTTCAAAAGGATACTGTTGAAATGGTGGTAGCCGTGCAATTGAGTGACGTGGAACTCAGCAAAATCATGCAGCAACGTGCCGGGATGGGTAAAACGGGTGAAGCCTATCTGGTAGGTAGCGATAAGCTCATGCGCTCTAATTCTTTCCTTGATCCGGTGAATCGTTCGATAAAAGCCTCTTTTGCCAACCCCACCACCAGCGCTGTCGATACAGAAAGCAGTCGCGCCGCGTTAGCCGGCGAAACCCGTACCCAAACGATTAAGGATTACCGTAACACTTCAGTCCTATCGGCCTACACCCCCGTGAAAGTAGGCAACACCACTTGGGCGCTACTCGTTGAGATTGACAAAGCGGAAGCTTTCGCGGCTCTGACAAAAGTTGAATGGTCACTCGGTATGACTGCTCTGCTTAGTATCGTTATTATTATTGGTATTGCTTGGTTGCTCACTCGCAGTATCAAACATCCCTTAGCTCATTTGGTAGACATTTCCAAGGCCATTGCCGCGGGTAATTTGAATAATGACATTAAAGTCACGGGCAAAGACGAAATAGGCCAACTGCTCCAAGCCTTTGCCGACATGCAAACGCAGTTAAGAGAACACTTGGAAAAAGAAATCAATAACGTCATCTATGCCATTTCCCAAGGCAATTTTGAAGAACGTATCAGCCTTGAAAACAAAACAGGCTTTTTTAAAACGCTCAGCAACAGTATCAATCAAATTGTTGAGTTCAATCAGAGTATTATTGAAGACATCATGCGACTGTTGTCGGCCTTGGCTCAGGGAGACTTAAGCCAAACCATTGAGAACGACAACTACGTCGGGGCTTTTGAACAACTCAAAGAAGATGCCAACGCCACCGTCTCGCGCCTAACGGAAATTATGACGGAAATCTCGCGCTCGACCGAAATTGTGGCTACCGCGACCGAAGAAATCTCGCAAGGCAATATAAGCCTCAGTCAACGCACCGAACAACAAGCCGCATCGCTAGAAGAAACCGCCGCCAGCATGGAACAAATGACCAGCACCGTGCAACAAAGTGCCGATAATGCCAAAGAGGCAACACAATTGGCTATCAGTGCCAAAGAGCGTGCTGAAAAAGGCGGCGAAATAGTCGGTGCCACCATCAACGCCATGACGGAAATTAGCAACAGCAGTAAAAAAGTCGCTGACATCATTGGAGTCATTGACGAGATTGCCTTTCAGACCAATCTATTGGCACTGAATGCGGCCGTTGAAGCGGCGCGTGCTGGTGATCAAGGACGAGGCTTTGCCGTGGTTGCTTCAGAAGTCCGCAACCTTGCCCAACGCAGTGCCGCCGCTGCTAAAGAAATCAAAGGCTTAATCCAAGACAGCGTCGCTAAAGTAGAAGAAGGCACCGGGCTGGCTAATCAATCGGGAGAAACGTTAGAAGAGATAGTCACTGCCACGAAAAAAGTCAACGACATCATTGCTGAAATTGCGGCTGCCAGTCAGGAACAATCATCTGGTATCAATCAAGTCAACAAAGCGGTCGTGCAAATGGATGAAATGACACAACAAAATGCTGCCTTGGTAGAAGAAGCCGCCTCTGCGAGTGAATCCATGAAGGATCAGGCGCAAAGCCTGAAACAACAAGTCACATTTTTCAATCTTGGTCAGGAAATCTCACCACCGCCTAAAAAAAGGAAGAAAAAGAACGCACCCCAAAATCGTTCACCGTTGCCGTCATCTCATCACAATGACGACGACGATGGGTGGGAAGATTTTTAATTTTATCAGTAGGGTGGGCAACGTTGTTGCCCAGCATCGTCGTATTTTGGGGCCGACAAGAAAAACAACCTGTATGGATTTATTCTTAATGCGAATCAAGGGTTGAAAAATCCATTGAAACCTGGGGCTTTCTTGCGGCTATATTAATGTCGCCCCGTTGGGGCTTTAGCCCCTTCGGTTAATGGCATTGCTATTCTTAATGCGAATCAAGGGTTGAAAAATCCATTGAAACCTGGGGCTTTCTTGCGGCTATATTAATGTCGCCCCGTTGGGGCTTTAGCCCCTTCGGTTAATGGCATTGCTCTTGAGAAGGGATAGGGGTGTGTCAAACCGTGCGAAGTATAAACTGATAACTGTTCACTGATAACTGTTCACTGAAAATAATGATGAATGAAGAAAAGAACCAATTGCAAACCAACGCCACTGACAGTCAGGCCGAATCTACCTCACAGCAGAATGAAACGACACCAGTGACAGAAAACAATGATGCTTCCCCAGAACCACTCGCTTCCCTAAAGAGCGAATGGAAAAAGGTTGATTTGGAACCCACCTTGACGTTGGCACAATTGAAGGAGTTGCACCAACAATTGTCTCAATACCATGATTGTCGCGTACAATTGTGTGGCGCAAAGGTTGAACGGATAGATACCGCCGCTTTACAACTGCTGTTGGCTTTCAGGAATAGCCCATATGTGACAGTCGGTTGGATAGAGCCTTCTGCTGAACTCTGTTACGCGGCACACTTGCTTGGACTATCGTCCCATTTAGGCTTGCCAGCGAACGAGCCTAAGCCATAAATCAATAGAATATCTCAAACCGGAGTCCAAACTTTAGTTTGGCAGTCGTCCAAACCGGAGTCCAAACTTTGCTCCAGTTTGGAGAGAGCAAAAACGTAAGGAAGGCAGAGTAGTGATACGCGGGCCCCTGTTATTTACCTAATTTCTGGCGGGTTATTTGGACTATCTATTTTGAGGGCCATAAAATACTTTTTCAGTATTCAAATTAAGTTATGGCCCTCTGTCGCGCTTATATAGTGCTAAAAATCCGATGTCTTTAAGACATCAGAAAGGAGTCCAAACTTTAGTTTGGCGGCTGGAGTCCAAACTTTAGTTTGGCGGCCAAACCGGAGTCCAAACTTTAGTGTTACGGCGCTCAAACTTCGTGAGCGAGCTTCGCTACGATAAAAAAAAGCGAAAATTATGATCGAGACAAAAGTTTTTCGCTTAAAAAACTTTTGCGTAAACAGTTTGGACGGATTTAAGGGCACTGCCTTCCTTAGGTTTGGAGTCCTGCCAAACTAAAGTTTGGACTCCTGCCAAACTAAAAACTTTGCTCCAGTTTCGCGGAGCGAAACTGGAGCAAAGTTTGGACTCCTGATGAATTATTTCAATATATCAAGCACGTTTTCAGGTGGACGGCCTAAAACCACTTTATTTTGATAAACAACGATGGGCCGCTCTATGAGTATTGGGTTTTGAATCATTATCTCAAACCATTTTTCTCTTGATAGTGGCTGAGAGATAGATAAACCCAGCTCGGAAAAGCGTTTTTCCTTGGTTCTTATCAGAGCAATGGGTTCTATCCCAAGTCCTTGACAGATATTGTCTAGTTCTTCAGAGGTGGGTGGATTCTCCAAATAGTTAATGGTTTCTACCTCCACCCCTTGCTCTTGCAAGAGTTTGAGTGTTGCTCGGCTCTTGCTACAACGTGGATTGTAGTAAATTTTGGCTTGTGACATGAAACTTTTTGCCTTTACAAAGGAGTAGTGCCCCAAAAGGTAGTGGTAGCAAACGGTTGGAACAAACCTCCGATAGACGACAAACATCGGAGGTTTTGGCCCCCAAAATATCTCGTTTGGGGAGGGTGAGGCGATAAATCGCCTACTACAAACACCGTCAGTGAGGCGATAAATCGCCTACTACAAACTACAAACAAACACCGTCACTTTTTCAGCGGATTGACGACTCGTCCCATAAACAGGATGCTCTTAGTGGAATTGTGACGAATCAAGAAGATAAAGGGATGATCGGCACGGAATTCGGGAGTGGGTGGTGGTAGGCCTCTTGTGCCAATCATCACACCGGTTGCGGCGGCGGCCTCTGTCCCTTTTTCATTCACATCCACAAAGGCTTTGTGGACGATAGATGTGATATGCAATTCTTTGACTCCATCTATGCCAGAGAAGTCCGCGTTCTCGTTGAACGCATCGGGCATACCCATCGAGGCCAGTGTTTTGGATAAATTGAACCCAGTGCTTATCTTGAATTTCGGCAGGAAAACCTTAACCTTCTGTCGCCACTGTAAATTGTCTAGCCATTGCTCAAGGTTTTTCCCTTTGAGCGATTTCTCCAGTTTGGCGAGTCCATTACGCTGACGCGGCAATAGGACAATCATAGAAATATTATTGTCGCCGTAGGAGGGAAAATCCTGAGAATTTCCGCCATAAGGAAGCTCAAGCACCTGCACCTGAAGGCGGCGGTTTTCCGTATAGCCGAAATGGTTCTTCTGAGTCATCATCGGCACCCGAACATCCTTAGTGGAAGTTACCCAAAACGACGCCTTTTTCGTGTCGCCCGTTTTAAACGGACTCGCCCAGTTACCTTTGAAGTAAATGGCATTAACAAGAACAAGGCGAGTCAGGTGATCGATGAGACCGGGTTTGATGAGGTTTTTGATTTTCTTGTTAGTTTGCTCCTCTACCCAAGCGTTGATCTCCTTACGGATCGTTTGATAGGCGGTTCTGAAGTCAACTTCTTTCAGTTTAGCCTGATAATAGTTCTCCACTGAGTCTTTAAAATTCTCCAGAAAGGGATATCCTTTCTGGCCCCAGAATGCATTGGCAATGCGTATCTCAAGGTTACTTGCCTTCTTGGCCGCATCATTCACATCGTTTTGCAGATGGTAAAAGGCCGTGTGAAGTTCAGCTTGCTCTTCAGGGAAATGCAAAACCTTGGACATTTGCGTCGCCGTTCTTCCGCCAGCCCCGGCATAAGTCATGGCGAGGGCCGTGGAAAGACTATAAGGAGAGAAAAACAAGTTGTCGCTCTTGCCCTTTGCAATAAGTCGTGCATAGAGATCAAGTGCAAATGTCGTGTTACCCTTCACCACCTGATCGATCAGTTCAAATGCCGTGTTGTCTTCTGCTTGAGCCCACGCTTTAGGGCCCAACATTAAAAAAACACAGGCAAAAATAATTGCCAAGCCCATTTTAAGTCTTAGTCTTTTCAACATCTGTTTCTCCGTTTTGCAAAATGTAAAAGTAGATCGCAATTCTGTTGTTAAGTATTAACATCTATTAACAAATGTTACACCATCAGAACACGGGAACGATCAACCCATTATCCCCCGGCTTCCGCAATGGGTTACTTTGCTGACAACCCATTTTTTTTTACTTGCAAAGGCTAACTACTCTCAATCCGTATCAAATATACTTGATATTTTTATCAATGTAAAGTTTTTTTGCTAAAAATCCGATGTCTTAAAGACATCGGATTTTTTTTGAATAAAGTGGCTAACAAAATCACAACGCCGGGATTTTCTGGCGGCGTATCGATATTGAAGCCTTGACAACGCGCATAAACGCCGGCGATTTAGTTCGCAAAGAGGCCGCTTGGTATAAATCAGTGTTCTGTGATCAGTAGTAGGGTGGGCAACGTCTTTTTGTTGCCCACCTTCTGTACCTCTGTGTCAATGCCATTAAGTGCCTAAAAACGTTGTTACATGTATGGATTTATTCTTAACTTAATGGCATTGACCTCTGTGTACCTCTGTGTTAGTGATCTCTGTGTCGTTTGATAACTGATAACTGATAACTTATAACTTATGCCTGATAACTGATAACTTACCAATTGATCAATGAAAAACTGATAACTGAAAAACTGATAACTGAATAACTGATAACTGTTCACTGTTCACTGTTCACGGTTCACTGAAAAACTGAAAAACTGATCACTGATTTGAAAACTATGAACGATGTAATCTGTGAATTGTGTCCCCGGTATTGCCTTATCCCGGAGGGCGGCGCGGGAGATTGCCGGGTGCGCGTCAATCTCGGTGGCAAATTGTGTGCTACCACCTATGGACGGCCATCGGCCGTGCATATCGATCCCATGGAAAAAAAACCGCTTTATCATTTTCGCCCCGGCACACCTATTTTATCTATCGCCACCGCCGGCTGCAATTTGCATTGCCGCAATTGTCAAAATTGGCAACTATCTCAGCGCGGTGGCGAAGAAATGGAGCGGATTTATCGGGCAATGCCGACAGAAGTTGTAGACGTTGCCATCGACAAGCATTGCCAATCTATCGCCTACACTTACTCCGAACCAATCATTTTTTATGAATATGTTTATGAGACGGCCGAAATAGCTAAAGCGCGTGGGCTATATAACGTTTTTGTGACGGCCGCCTATATTAACAAGGCACCGTTGCGTAAACTTTGCCAAGTGTTGGATGCTACCAATACCGATCTCAAGGCTTTTGACGACAAATTCTACCGCGACAATTGTAGCGGAACACTAAAGCCGGTGCTGGATGCACTGGTGACATTTCGTGAGTAGGGCGTATGGGTGGAAGTCACTAATTTGGTGATACCCACTTTGAATGATGACATGGCAATGATTCGGCGCATGGCGCGTTGGATACGCGATGAATTGGGGGCCGGTACGCCGCTGCACTTTAGTCGCTATCATCCCATGTATCGTATGCGTAATTTGCCGCCAACGCCCACCGACACTTTGGAACGCGCCCGTCAAGAGGCTATGGACGTGGGCCTACATTACGTTTATATTGGCAACCTATTTGGGCACGAAGCCGAATCCACTTTCTGCCCATCTGATGGAACGCGGCTAATTCGCCGCACAGGTTTTTGGATTGCTGAATACAATTTGACAGAAGATGGGCGTTGCCCCGTTTGTCACGAAGAAATCGCCGGAGTTTGGGCATGAACACGAGCAACGAAAATAGACAGAACGATTCGCAATTATTAATTAGCAATTCGCAATTCGCCGCCGGCGTTTTCTGGGGGCGTTACTTATTACAGATACCTGCCGTTTTATAACGCATAGTCGTCTAAAAAAAGTCTCATAAAAGCCAGGTAGGGTGGGCAACGTCTTTTTGTTGCCCACCATTTGGGGAATGACAACGGAAACCAGGTAGGGTGGGTAAGCCATTATTTTTCCAACACGGAGTTCACAGAGTACCACAGAGTCTCACAGAGTCATAAAGCCAAAAGAATTCTCGGTAAAACTGACTCCAATTCAATCAAAAACGGGCCATTACCAATTACCAATTACCGACTACACGTAAAAACAACTGACTATGAATGCAATAAATACTTCTACGTCATCGAAACCTTCACTAAAAATGGTTGTCATCTTCCTTGCCGTCGCGTTAGGCGGTGGCTTCATGGGAAAACTCATGTTTGACATGGTGAGCTATATGGGAAAAATGACAAATGCAGTCATCAACATGAGTCAAAATGTTCAGCAAATGTCAACAGACATGACTGTCATGCGTAAGCAATTTGTTATGATGGAAAAAAATGTCAGGAAGATGAGTTATATACTAAATAATCTCGATACCAATATCATCGACATGAACGCCAGCGTCATGGGCATGGATAACAATATGACAAAAATGCAAGGCGACATTAAGGATATTCAAAACGCCATGGCTGAAGATATGCGTTCTATGCGCGAGGGTGTAACGCAAATGGCTGACGGGATGAGCCGTATGCATATACAAATGGGTTATATGGTACATGATATTCATCGTGGGCAAACTTCCTTTACTTCGCCAATGGGTTATATGCGTAACTTTATGATGCCAGGCGCCCCTTAATGGGTAACGAGTAATTGATAATAGGTAATTGGTCGTTCGTAGTAGTTAAGGGCTTTGCACGTGGGATTGCCCCTACAAACCGTCATGTCGTGTAGGGGCAATCCTTTATGGTTGCCCGAACGAAATGGTTGCCCGAACGAAATGGTTGCCCGAACGAAATGGTTGCCCGAACGAAATGGTTGCCCGAACGAAATGGTTGTCCTCACTTTATGGTTGCCCTCACTGCCATTAAGTTAAGCAACAAAACACCTACAAAAACTATAACTAATGAAGCGCGACAGAGGGCCATAACTTAATTTGAAAACCTCCAAAATATTTTATGGCCCTCAAAATAGATACTCCAAATAACCTAAGTGTTCGCTAACCGGCATGTTCGCCCTAGCTTAACTTAATGGCATTGAGGTTCCACCTGGGGCTATTCACATTTTCAGGCTAAAGTTTCCGTTGCGGAAACTTTAGCCTGAAAACCCCTTCGGGGTTGGCGTGTTGATAAGTTGCCCACCATCGTCGTATTTTGGGGCCGGCAAGAAAAAACACCTTGGTGGGCTACCTGTATGGATTGATTCTTAACTTAATGGCATTGATTATAGGACTACTCCTGAAATTACCATGACTAAAAACCTTATTCAGCCAACCACCTTAGTTGAACTACTCCGCGAAAGAGCGCAAAACCAACCCGATAAGCGGGCTTATACTTTTCTTATTGAAGGCGAGACTGAAGAACTCAACCTCACTTATGCACAATTAGATCAACGTGTGCGAGCTATTGCTGCAAAACTTCAGGACAAGGTGACTGTCGGAGATCGTGCCTTGTTACTATACCCCGCAGGGTTGGATTATATCGCGGCATTTTTCGCTTGCCTGTACGCGGGTGTCGTGGCTGTGCCCACATATCCACCACGGCGCAACCGCCCTGAGCCTCGTATTCAAGCGATTGTTGCCGACGCGCAAGCGACAGTCGTTTTGACCACAACCGATATTCTTTCTGGCATGGAGCAGAGACTCGCCCATACACCAGAGTTGAAAAACCTGCGCTGGCTCGTCACCGACAATCTTGCCGAAGAATTCGCCAACCTCTGGCAAACCCCAGAAATACACCGTGACACGCTGGCTTTTCTTCAATATACATCAGGCTCTACGGGTGCGCCCAAAGGTGTGATGGTGAGTCACAGTAACGTGCTATATAACGAAGAAATGTTCCGCCTGGCATTCGGGCATACCAATAAATCTATCGGAGTCGGTTGGGTGCCGTTATTCCATGATCTGGGACTCATCGGTAACGTCTTGCAAGCCATTTATCTAGGAGCCCCCTATATTTTCATGTCCCCCATGGCGTTTTTACAAAAGCCAATTCGTTGGTTGCAAGCCATTTCTCGCTATCACGCAACCTGCGGTGGCGGGCCAAATTTTGCTTATGACTTATGTGTTCAGAAGATTACACCCAAGCAACGAGCCAAACTTGACCTAAGCAGTTGGGAAGTGGCAGCCAACGCCGCTGAACCGGTCCGTGCGGAAACGCTAGATCGATTTACCGCGACTTTCAAAGCGTGTGGTTTCCAGCGTGAGGCTTTTTATCCCGGTTACGGCATGGCGGAAACCACGTTATTTGTGTCTGGTGGCTTAAAAACCGCGCCTCCACTCATTTATGAGGTTGAAAAAGCCGCTCTAGAACAACATCGTGTGGTGGCAGTGCGGGATAATAACAAAAAGACACAGAAAATTGTGGGCTGTGGTCGTACTTGGTTAGATCAGAAAATTATTATTGTTGATCCAGAATCCTTCATACCGTGTTCAGATCAACAAGTGGGTGAGATTTGGGTGTCAGGCCCAAATGTGGCCCAAGGTTATTGGAATCGGCGTGAGGAGACTGAACAAACTTTCCATGCCTATCTCGCCAATACGGGCGAAGGGCCTTTTCTCCGCACCGGTGATTTAGGGTTCTTAAAGGACGGTGAATTATTTGTCACCGGTCGCCTCAAAGACCTTATTATTATTAGAGGCCGGAACTATTACCCTCAAGACCTTGAATTAACCGTAGAAAACAGTCATCCAGCATTGAATGTCGGGGGCGGTGCGGCATTGTCGGTGGACAGAGAGGGCGAAGAGCAGCTAGTCATCGTTCAAGAAGTGCAACGAACTTATTTGCGACATTTGGATGTCAATGAAGTGGTGGATGCCATCCGTCAAGCCGTGTTTGAGCAACACGAACTGCCAGTTGATGCTATATTGCTGCTCAAAACAAACAGTATTCCAAAAACTTCTAGTGGCAAAATTCAGCGTCGTGCTTGCCGAGAACAGTTGTTGGCCGGACACCTGAATAGTGTGGGAGAATGGCAACAACGTTCAGCCACAGGCGAATCACCGCATGAGAGCCAAGAACGACTGACAAACCGCTATGTCGCACCACGCACGTCCACTGAAGAAAAATTAGCCAACCTCTGGGCCGAGGTTATCGGCACGGAACAAGTGGGAATTTATGATAACTTCTTTGAATTAGGCGGCTATTCGTTACTTGCTACCCAACTGATTTCTCGGATATCCGACACCTTTTCAATAGAACTCTCTCTACACCAGCTCTTTGAATCACCCATTCTGGCGGACTTGGCCGCGCTTCTGGAAACAACGCTGAAAGACAAACCAATGGCCGGAGAGGAAAGTTCTTCCCTACCGACCATAAAGTCTGCACCCGAACAACGTTATCAGCCCTTTCCTCTCACGGATATCCAACAAGCCTACTGGATGGGCCGCAGTCGCACATTTGAATTAGGCAATGTCGCCACTCATATCTATTTTGAATTGGATTGTCCAAGTTTAGATTTTGAACGATTAAATGGTGCTTGGCGAACCTTAATTCAGCGTCACGATATGCTGCGGATGGTCGTGTTACCAACGGGTCAACAGCAAGTCCTTGAACAAGTACCCCGTTATCAGATGGTGATTTTGGATTTGCGTGGCGAGGCACCTCAGGTTATCACGACGCAACTAGAAACCCTTCGTCAGCAAATGTCCCATCAAGTGCGGCCCGTTGAACAGTGGCCGCTGTTTGAAATTCGAGCCACGCGCTTGGACGAACAACAGACTAGGCTTCACCTCAGCTTTGATGCCCTGATTGCGGATGCTTGGAGTCTGCGCTGTTTGCTCAAAGAGTGGCTGCAACTTTACCAGAATCCTGCGTTGAGATTGACACCGTTAACGCTGTCATTTCGGGACTATGTTCTCACAGAACAAGCTTGGCAAGATACCGAGTGGTATCAACGTTCCAAAGACTATTGGTTCAACCGGATAAACACCTTGCCCTTAGCCCCAGAACTGCCCATCGCTAAGAATCCTGCTACCGTCACCAAGCCTTGGTTCAAACGTCGCCGTGCCCAACTCGTTCCAGAAAGTTGGCAACCATTGAAACGACGGGCGACTAAAGCGGGACTCACCCCTTCTGGGGTTTTGCTCGCAGCTTTTGCTGACATTCTAACCGTCTGGAGCAAGCAGCCACGGTTTACGATCAATTTGACGCTATTTAATAGGCCACCGATACATCCACAACTCACTGATATTATTGGCGATTTTACCTCATTACTGCTGTTAGCGGTGGATAACACCACGCCGGCGACTTTTAAAGCGCGTGCGGTGCGTCTACAGCAACAATTATGGCAAGATTTAGATCATCGCTACATCAGTGGTGTGCGCGTCCAACGAGAATTGGCCCGTGGCCAAGAAACACAAAAAGCCATGATGCCGGTCGTCTTCACGAGTACACTCGGTCAAGATTATTCGGCATTATTCACTCAGTTCGGAGAAGTGGTTTACAGCATCACTCAAACCCCTCAGGTGTGGTTGGATCATCAGGTTTTTGAGCAAGAGGGTGCCTTGGTTTTTAATTGGGATGCGGTAGAAGAACTGTTCCCGGCTGGGCTTCTGGACGATATGTTTGAAGCCTACTGCCGTTTTCTGCGGCAATTGGCGACCTCTGAGTCTGCTTGGCTGGCAACGGCCCCTTCTTTAGTACCGCCGGCCCAACTGTCGCAGCGGGCCGCGGTCAATGCCACTACCGCGCATATTTCTGATGAAATGCTACACACTTTGTTCCTAGCCCAACTTCAGGCACGCAGACACGAGTCTGCGGTTATTTCACCTCAGCGCACCTTAACTTACTTAGAATTATCACAACTTGCCACTCAGGTAGGCCGAAAAGTGCGACAATTGGGAGCCACTCCCAACACCTTGGTCGCTATTGTGATGGAAAAAGGTTGGGAACAAGTGGTCGCGGTATTCGGCGTGTTGATGTCGGGCGCGGCTTATCTGCCCATTGAGCCGGAACTGCCCAAGGAACGCCAATGGTATCTTCTTGAACAAGGGCAAGTGAAACTTGTTTTGACACTGTCTCAGTTCAACCAAAACTTGGAATGGCCTGAAGAGATTCAGCGGTTGTGCCTAGATGATGACAATTTCTTCAACGGAAATGATGGCCCCCTAGAGCCAGTGCAGACCTCAACGGACTTGGCATACGTCATCTTTACCTCTGGCTCTACCGGTCAACCCAAGGGAGTTGCGATTGACCATCGTGGTGCGGTAAATACTCTCAAAGACATCAATCAGCGTTTTAATATTGGCCCTCAAGATCGCGTACTCGCCTTATCGGCTTTGAGCTTTGACCTTTCCGTCTACGACATATTTTGTTTACTCGCCGCAGGTGGGACGGTGGTAATACCCGAGGCGGCCTTGGCTAAAGACCCCGCTCATTGGGTGGACATCATGACCCAACACCGCGTCACGGTCTGGAATACCGTGCCGGCCTTAATGCAGATGCTGGTGGATTATATCGGTGAGCGGCCACCAACGGCACCTAAGTGGCTCCGTTTAGCCATGATGAGTGGCGACTGGATTCCTTTAAACTTACCAGAGCGAATGAAAGCATTATGGCCATCGGCCCAGATTATCAGTTTGGGCGGTGCGACAGAGGCCTCCATTTGGTCTATCTATTATCCCATTGACAGTGTTGATCCGAGTTGGAATAGTATTCCTTATGGCAAACCGTTGACCAATCAAACGTTCCATGTCCTTAACCCTTTTCTTGAACCTTGTCCTGTGTGGGTACCCGGACAGCTTTATATTGGAGGCATTGGCCTCGCTCAGGGCTACTGGCGAGATCATGAAAAGACTCAAGCGAGCTTTATCATTCATCCTCACACCCAAGCGCGGCTGTATAAAACCGGCGACTTAGGACGTTATTTACCCGATGGCAATATTGAGTTTCTAGGGCGAGAGGATTTCCAAGTCAAAATCCGTGGCTATCGCATTGAACTGGGCGAAATTGAGGCCGTACTGAAACAGTATCCCGGTGTCGATGCTTCTGTCGTTAGCGCAGTTGGAGAGGGTGGTGAGAATAAGCACTTGGTGGCCTATGTCGTCCCAGATCAGGCTTATAACACGCTGTTTGAAATAGAAACCGCCAAGGATGTAGAAGCCGATAACATCTGGTCCAAATTGCTACAAGCGGGGAGAGAACAATCTCGACAGTTACCCTCCGAAAAAAAGCTTCAAGCCTTATCGGCTTTTTGGCAAAGTATAGAACGGTTTAGTTTATTCTCGATCTGTCATACCCTCAAGAAGCTAGGCATCTTTGTACAATCTCAGGAAAGACACTCGCTGGAGGAATTATTACACCGTTACCAGATTAAGCCCAACTACCAGAAATTATTGGCTCAATGGTTGACAGCCCTAGAAGAAGAAGGGCTATTACAGCGTTCTGGGGAAGATACATTTGTCAATGCTCAGCCTTTGCCTACAGATTCCTTGGATCAATTGTGGCAGGAAGTCAGGCAATCAGCGGCTAAAGGGGGATGGGATGCCACGCTACTCCACTATTTCCAACTGAGTGTAGAAAATCATATTTCCCTACTTAAAGGAGAAGTTGAACCATTGGAATTATTTTTTCCAGATGGCAACTGGCATACTGCCGAAAGCCTTTATCAATATAACCCGTTGATGGACTACCACAATAAAATTGCGTGTCAAATTCTGAGTTCAATCACCAGAGAGTGGCCCTCGGAGAAACCGATAAGAATTTTGGAAGTGGGTGCTGGTATTGGTGGCATGACAGCATCATTGCTGCCGGTTTTACCCCCTCAACAGACCGTTTATACTTATACCGATCTCTCCACATTTTTTACAACCCAAGCTCAAGAGAAGTTTCAGGACTATCCCTTTATTCAGTATCAATTTTTGGATATCAATCAAGAGCCGGTCAGCCAAGGCTATGAGTCTCATACATTTGATGTCATTGTCGCCGCAAATGTGTTACATGATGCCCGTCATATAGATACCAGTCTGCAATATCTGTTATCGCTGTTAGCCCCAAGTGGTATTCTACTCATCCTAGAAGGAACACAAAATAGTTACCTGCAAATGATTAGTGTGAGGTTTATCGAAGGTTTTAGTCATTACGAAGATGACAGAATGCATAGGAATCAGCCTCTGCTCTCAGTGGAAAAATGGCATCGCGCTCTACGCTCAGCGGGATTTAACGCGTTTATCGCTTTTCCAGAGTGTGATTCAACCACAGAATTACGCTTCCAGCATGTGATGGTGGCTCAGGCACCCGCTTCTATTAAGCGGTTCAAACCGGCTGAATTACTTAACTACATGCAACATAAGTTGCCTGAGTACATGATCCCATCGGTCTATATACCTCTGGAGAGCTTACCACTAACCCCTAATGGCAAGGTAGATCGCAAGGCACTGCCCACATTCGACACCTTCAAGCTAGAACGGCAAAGAACCTTTGTTGCTCCACGCACTTTGACTGAAAAGAGATTAATCGCCATTTTCTCGGAAATATTGGGGATAGAACAAATGGGAATAGACGACAATTTCTTTGAACGGGGCGGAGATTCTGTACTGGCTACCCAAGTTATTTCTCAGGTGCGTAAAACATTTGACGTGGAATTGCCCCTACGCATTGTGTTTGAAAAACCGACCATTGCGAGTCTAGCCGAGCGCATTGATGGGCTCCTCATAGCCGCGCAACAGATGCAAAGTTCTCACTCTAATCAATTGGATGACGACTATGTGGAGGAAGAGTTATGAAAACGATTGATGAATTGATGGCTTATCTTCACCGTTTGGACGTGACACTTTGGGTAGACGGTGACCGCTTGCGTTATAGAATACCTAGACAATCACTGACTCCAACCCTACGTGCGGAGTTGGCCGAACGCAAACACGAAATTATCACGTTTCTGCGCCAAGCCAATCTTGCCACACGTTCTCATTTGCCACCTATTCAGCCGGTTCCAAGAAATCAAGAACTACCGCTCTCTTTTGCCCAACAAAGATTATGGTTTTTAGCCCAACTGGCGGATAAAAGTGCCCCTTACAATGAATTTATCGGACTAAATATTAAAGGATCACTGACTATTGCGGTACTAGCGCAAAGTATGAAGGCCATTATTCAACGTCATGAAATTCTACGTACCACTTTCCCAGAGAAAAATGGCACCCCCTTCCAAGCGATTGCGCCCAGTCATACTGTGTTTATACCTCTCATCGATTTGCAGTCTTTGTCAGCCGACAAGGAACAGTGGCATGAAGTGCAACGATTAGGCATTAAGCAAAACCAACAACCTTTTGATCTCGTTAATGGGCCGTTGTTACGAACGAGCTTGTTGCGGTTGGGGAAGGTTGAGACTGAACGAGGCACTTTGGTACCCAATCATGTCTTGCTGTTAACGGTACACCACATTATCGGCGATGGTTGGTCAATGGGGAACTTTATCCGCGAGTTATCGACACTTTATGAGGCGTTTTCACAAGAAAAACCTTCCCCGTTGCCTCCTTTACCAATCCAATATGCGGATTTTGCTGCTTGGCAGCGGCAATGGTTGAGCGGGGAAGTGCTTGAACAACAAGTCAATTACTGGAAACAACAACTCGCAGAGGCCCCCGCCTTACTCGAATTACCGACAGACCATCCACGCCCCCCAGTGCAACTGTTTCAAGGTACTACCTGTTCGCTTCAACTCAGCACTGAACTCTCCGCGCAGTTGAAGGCTTTAAGCCAGCAAACGGGGAGTACCCTGTTTATGACACTACTCTCGGCCTTTGCCAGCTTACTGGCCCGCTACACGGGAAGCGAGGATATTGTCATCGGTTCGCCCATTGCCAACCGCACTCAGAGTCAAATTGAGTCACTGATTGGCTTTTTTGTCAACACGCTGGTATTACGCATAGAATTGTCTGGTAACCCAACATTTGAAGAGTTACTCAAGCGTGTCAAACAAGTTGCGCTTGACGCTTATGCCCATCAAGATATTCCTTTTGAACAACTGGTTGAAGAACTGCAACCGGAAAGAAATTTAAGTCACACGCCACTGTTTCAAGTGATGTTTGTGTTACAGAACGCGCCAATTGGCGATTTTGAACTCTCAGGCCTAACTTTAGCACCGGTTGAGAGGGAGAGTGTTATTGCCAAGTTTGACCTGACATTGTCACTGGAAGAAACGGCTGAGGGGCTGAAAGGTACGCTAGAATACAACACGGAATTATTTGAACGTGCCACAATAGAGCGTCTGTCTGCTCATTTTAAAACGTTATTGACCAGTCTGGTGACGAATCCCGTCAAGCGCGTCTTTGAATTACCCTTATTGAGCGAAGCAGAGCGTCATCAATTACTGTTCGAGTGGAATAACACCCAAACCGACTATCCCAAAGAAAAATGTCTCCATCAGTTGTTTGAGGCCCAAGTAGAAAAAACGCCAGATGCCATTGCGGTCGTATTTGAAGATCAACAACTCACTTATCAAGCATTAAATGCGCGCGCCAATCAACTCGCACATTATTTGCAAACCTTGGGTGTCAAACCCGAAGTTCTCGTTGGCATTTGCGTAGAACGTTCTTTAGAAATGATTATAGGATTACTAGGTATCCTCAAAGCCGGGGGCGCGTATGTACCATTAGATCCCAGTTATCCCCAAGAGCGGCTGGCATTCATGTTAGAGGATTCGCAGGTGCAAGTGCTATTGACGCTACATAAGTTAATAGATTTTATTAACAAAAACAAAATCGACAAGCGTATTGTCTGTTTGGATACCGATTGGGAAATTCTTTCAAAGGCCGGTTCAAATAATCTTGCCAGTAATGTTCAAGCCGACAACTTAGCTTATGTGATTTATACGTCTGGATCAACGGGTCAACCCAAAGGAACATTGCTGACCCATCAAGGGCTGGTCAATTATCTCAGTTGGGCGACTCAAACGTATGCCGTGGCTGAAGGACAGGGTGCGCCGGTACACTCTTCGGTTGGTTTTGACGCGACTATCACCAGTCTCTATTCGCCTTTATTGGTGGGACAAAAAGTGCTACTCTTGCCAGAACAACAAGAGATAGAAGAACTAAGTGCTGTCCTTCGTTCTAACAGCCATTTTAGTCTCGTAAAGCTCACACCGGCACATCTGGAGGTATTGAGTCAGTTGCTACCCGGCGATGAGATGGCGAATCAAACTAACGCGTTGATTATTGGCGGTGAAGCACTGACAGCGCAACACATTTCAGTTTGGCAAACTCATGCACCAGAGACAAGACTGATTAATGAATACGGCCCCACCGAATCGGTGGTTGGTTGCTGCGTCTATGAAGTGCCCGCGACGAAGACTCACTCACCTCACTCACATTTAGTGCCCATTGGTCGCCCAATCGCCAACACCCAACTTTATATTTTAGACCAAAATATCCAACCGACCCCGATTGGTGTGCCGGGTGAATTACACATAGGCGGTGCGGGTGTTGCAAGAGGCTATCTCAATCGTCCCAACTTAACTCAAGAAAAATTCATTCCTAATCCATTCAGTGATGCCCCAGATGCGCGTCTCTACAAAACAGGCGATTTAGCCCGTTATTTGCCCGACGGCAACATAGAATATTTGGGTAGGATTGATAATCAAGTTAAGATTCGTGGTTTTCGGATTGAACTGGGCGAAATAGAAGCGGTATTGGCACAACATAATAGTGTGCAAGAAAACGTCGTCATCGTCCATGAGGCATCCAAAACTGACAAGCGTTTAGTGGCCTTTGTCGTTGGTAACGAAGGGCCAGTTATTGATAATACTGAATTACGTGGTTTTATAAAGGAGCGACTGCCCGACTACATGATACCGTCGGCTTTTGTGTTACTTGAAGCGATGCCACTGACACCAAATGGAAAGATAGACCTTCGTGCGTTATCTCAGTTGTCTGTGAGTCAGGAGCCGTTATCAACAGAAACTTTTGTGGAACCTCGTACACCTGTGGAAGAACTGTTGGCTGGTATCTGGGCAAACGTTTTGGGTATAGAACGAGTGGGTATTCACGACAATTTCTTTGAACGGGGCGGCCATTCTCTGCTCGCCACTCAAGTTATGTCACGGATACGTGAAACATTTTCGGTAGAACTGCCACTGCGCCATCTATTTGAATCACCTACTGTGGCGAGTTTGAGTGAGCATATTATGACTCAAAAACGACCACCACCTACAAATCACTCATCAAATGACCGAGAGAAGATAGTGTTATGAAAAATATTGAAGCCTTTTTGTCTTATCTGAATGAACTCGATGTCAACCTCTGGGCTGAGGGTGATCAACTACACTGTGATGCCCCCAAAGGAACACTGACACCAGAACTCCGCTCTGAACTCGCTGAACACAAAGTAGAAATTCTTCTGTTTCTACAACAAGCGACTTCAGAGCACCTTACAATTCAGCCCATTCCAAGCGATCAGGAACGGCCTCTTTCATTTGCACAACAACGCCTCTGGTTTATAGATCAACTGGAAGGCCGAAAGGTCAATCCCTACAATATAGGTGGCGCTCTGCGTTTAGAAGGCCCCATGCACCGTGCGGCCCTTGAACAAAGCCTACAGGAAATCGTGCAACGTCATGAGAGCTTACAAACTTGTTTTCCGACGGTTAATGGGGTACCCGTGGTCCAGTTATCAGGTATCTGTTATCTGTTATCCGTTATCAATTTACAGGAATTACCCCCGGAAGGACAAGACCATGAAGCCCAACGATTCATCCATGAAGAGACACAACGCCCTTTTGATTTGTCCAACGGGCCCTTATTCCGCACGACGCTATTACAGTTAGGGGTTGAATCACATATTCTACTATTGACCATACACCACATCATTTCTGATGGTTGGTCAATTGGGGTATTTTTCCAAGAATTATCGACACTGTATGACGCCTTTTCTCAAGGGCAACCCTCCCCTTTACCAGCCCTGCCTATTCAATATGTTGACTTTGCCTACTGGCAACGTCAGTGGTTAACTGGAGACGTGCTGGAAACGCAACTGAGTTATTGGCAACAACAGTTAGCTGACGCACCACCGGTATTAGAGATACCCAGTGACCAGCCACGGCCTTCTGTCTATACGTTCCAAGGTGGCTACGAAGAGTTTGAGTTATCTCCGGCCTTAACTCAGCAACTGAAGTCCTTGAGTCAGCAGTCAGGTGTCACCCTGTTTATGACCTCCCTGGCGGCCTTCGCCATTTTAATAGAACGTTATACGGGTCTGGAAGACTTTATTATCGGTTCTGGCATTGCTAACCGTAACCGCAAAGAAATCGAACCGTTAATTGGCTTTTTTGTCAATACATTGGCATTACGCGTTGATTTATCAGCTAATCCCACTTTCTTAGACTTGCTCAAGCGTGTGCGGCTGGTGACTTTGGAGGCCTACGCTCACCAAGAACTGCCTTTTGAACAAGTGGTGGAAGCATTACAGCCAGAACGGGATATGAGTAGAAACCCGTTGGTTCAGGTGTCGTTAGTCTTCCAAAATGCACAGATGCCACCCATAGAACTGAAGGGCTTGACCCTAAGCCCGCTGGAAGTTGAAAGCGGGACGGTGAGATTTGATTTTGAATGCCACCTCTGGGAAGCCTCATGCAAACTCGTGGGGCATTGTTATTACTATAGAGACTTGTTTGAGCCCACCACCATCGTTAGGATGTTAGGACACTTTCAGACGTTATTAGCGTCCATTGCCACCCAGCCAGAGCTGCCCATTTCAGCGTTCTCCATGCTTAGCGACGCGGAACGGCACCAATTACTGGTGGAATGGAACAACACGGCCACCGATTATCCTCAAGAAAAATGTATCCATCAGTTGTTTGAGGCCCAAGTCGAAAAAACGCCTGATGCCATTGCGGTCGTCTTTGAAGATCAACAACTCAGTTATCAAGCATTAAATGCACGCGCCAATCAACTGGCCCACCATCTACAAACCTTGGGTGTCAAACCCGAAGTTCTGGTTGGCATTTGCGTAGAACGTTCCTTAGAAATGATTATAGGATTACTAGGTATCCTCAAAGCCGGGGGCGCGTATGTACCATTAGAACCCAGTTATCCCCAAGAGCGGCTGGCCTTCATGTTAGAAAATTCGCAGGTACAAGTGTTATTGACGCAACATAAGTTAATAGATTTTATTAAAAATATAAATAAGACAAAATACAAAATCGACAATCGTATTGTCTATTTGGATACCGATTGGGAAATTCTTTCAAAGGCAGGTTCAAATAATCTTGCCAGTCGTGTTCAACCCTACAACTTAGCTTATGTGATTTATACGTCTGGTTCTACTGGTAAGCCAAAGGGAGTTTTGATTTGTCATCAAAGTCTCCTCAATCTCGTTTTTTGGCATCAACAAGCGTTTCAAATCACTTGTTCAGATAGGGCTACTCAGTTAGCAAACATCGCTTTTGATGCTCAGGTTTGGGAAGTATGGCCTTACCTTGCCACAGGCGCTAGACTCTATTTAGCTGAACCTGATTTTGTTAATTCTCCGCACCACTTACAAGATTGGCTATTGTCAAAAAAAATAACTATCAGTTTTATGCCAACACCTCTCGCAGAACAAATGTTGGCCTTAGAATGGCCAAGGAATATTGTTTTACGGCTCTTATTGACAGGTGGGGATAAACTCCATAAGTATCCACCCGTTTCAGTTCCCTTCAAAGTGGTCAATAACTATGGTCCAACTGAGAATACAGTGGTGACTAGTTCTGGGCAGGTAGTATTCTATGAGGAGCAAAATGATATGTCACCTCCCATAGGCAGTCCCATAACCAATACTATAATTTACATTTTAGACAAATATTTCCATCCAGTGCCAATTGGAGTACCGGGTGAACTCCATATTGAAGGTGTCGGACTGGCCCGAGGCTACCTCAACAGCCCCGACTTAACTCAAGAGAAATTTATTCCCAACCCTTTTAGTGATGAACCAGGTGCACGACTCTACAAAACGGGGGACTTGGCTCGCTACCTTCCTGACGGCAATATTGAATACATTGGTCGCATAGATAACCAAGTCAAGCTGCGTGGCTTTCGTATTGAACTGGGCGAAATAGAAGCGGTATTGACTCAACACCCCAATATACAAGAAACCGTGCTCATAGCACGAGAAGACCAACCGGGCAACAAGCGTTTAGTGGCCTATATTGTTTCCGATCTGATTCCTGAGCGGATACCTTATCAGAGCGACTGCCTTGCGAAACTGAATGGCAAAACCTTGAAACTCCGCACGGAGGATATTTCCAGTGGTGGCGTTCTACTCGGGACGGATGTTAGCCTTAAAGAAAATAAGAAACTCAGTCTACGCTTATGGCTGCCAGGAGAGTCTGAGGCGCGTTGGTTAAAGGGCAAAGTGGCATGGTCGCGAGCTTCATGGGCTGGAATTGAGTTTGAGCTGACGCCTAAAGAGCAGGCGATTCTTGAAAAAAGTATAGAGTATCTGCTTGAAAGTCAAGGCTTATTGAAAGTGGTGCAACGCTTACTGACGGGCAATCTGCGCGACTACTTAAAAGATAAGCTGCCAGACTATATGGTGCCTTCCAACTTTGTGTTACTCCATGCCTTGCCGCTAACGCCCAACGGCAAGCTGGATCGCCGTGCCCTCCCTGCCCCAGAGGCCGCTTACTTACCAAAACAGGCTTCTATGCCCGAAACGGAGGTTGAGCGCGTCATTGCGACCGTTTGGCAAGAAGTCTTGCATATCGATAACATTGGGATTTATGACAATTTCTTTGACTTAGGGGGCCATTCACTACTTGTACCCCAAATTAAAGCCAAATTGCAGGAAAAGTTGGGCTGCGATATTCCTATGGTTGAACTGTTTGAATATTCCACCATACACGCGTTGGGCCAACATTTAAGCCAGAAACAAAGTTGTGTTTCGGCACTGGCGGTTCAGCCGCAACCCAGCCAGAAGCGGACGAAAAATCTTCGTGCCCGTCAAGCGTCTCATGAGATAGCCATTATTGGTCTGTCAGGCAGTTTTCCTGAAGCAAACACGCTTGAAGAGTTCTGGCGCAATCTGCAAGACGGAAAAGAAGCCATTTCATTTTTTTCCGATGAGGAACTGATTTCGTCAGGAATAGACACGGCCACGCTGAATAAACCCAATTATGTCAAAGCGGGTGCCGTTTTGTCAGACATCGAGCAGTTTGATGCGGCGTTCTTTGACTTCAGTCCTAGAGAGGCCGAAGTAATGGATCCGCAACACCGCCTGTTTTTGGAATGTGCTTGGGAAGCACTTGAAAATGCCGGTTATGAAGCGGGTACTGACGAGTATTCAATAGGTGTTTATGCGGGGGTAGGTATGAACACTTACCTACTCAGTAACCTGTATCCGAATCGTGAGCTGTTATCAGAATCAGTGGGTAGTTTTCAACTATTGATTGAAAATGATAAAGATTTTCTCCCCACCCGCGTTTCTTACAAACTCAACTTAACCGGGCCCAGCATCAATGTTCAAACCGCTTGTTCAACTTCATTGGTGGCTGTTCACTTGGCTTGCCAAAGTTTGCAGGATGGGGAATGCGATATAGCGTTGGCCGGTGGCGTTACCGTCCATGTTCCCCAAAAAGTGGGTTATTGGTATCAAGAGGGTATGATTAGTTCTCCCGATGGCCACTGCCGTGCCTTTGATGCCAAGGCACAGGGCACGGTGGGTGGCAATGGTGTGGGCATTGTGGTTTTAAAAAGATTAGAAGATGCGATAGCGGATGGCGATTGTATCCATGCCATTATTAAAGGTTCGGCCCTCAATAACGACGGTTCTTTGAAAGTGGGCTATACCGCGCCCAGTGTGGAAGGGCAAGCGGCCGTGATTTCAGAAGCCCAAGCTGTGGCTGGGGTTGATGCTGAGAGCATCACCTATATAGAAACCCACGGCACTGGCACCGCGCTCGGTGATCCGATTGAAATCACCGCGTTAACCAACGCTTTTCAGGCCAGTACCCAGAAAAAGGGGTTCTGTGCCATCGGTTCGTTGAAGACCAATATTGGACATACGGATACGGCCGCCGGGGTGGCCGGTTTAATAAAAACGGTTCTCGCGCTTAAGCACCAGAAGTTGCCCCCTAGCTTGCACTTTTCTAAGCCCAATCCTCAAATTGATTTTGCCAATAGTCCCTTTTACGTAAATACCAAACTGGCGGAATGGAAGCAAATAGACGGGATGCCCCGCCGCGCTGGGGTCAGTTCTTTTGGCATCGGAGGCACCAATGCTCATGTTATCCTTGAAGAGGCCCCAACACCGGTGCCGTACGGAAAATCCCGCCCGTGGCAACTGCTGGTGCTGTCAGCCAAAACCGACTCGGCACTTGAGACAGCGAGCGCCAATCTGGCGGCGTATTTGGCGCAGCATCCTGATATCAACTTCGCCGATGTGGCTTACACACTGAGCAAAGGTCGCAAGGCTTTCAGCCATCGACGGATGTTGGTTTTTCAGAATCTTGATGAAGCGACAACCGCACTTCGTACCCTTGACCCAACCGGCGTTTTTACCCAGTTCCAAGAGCCAAAAGAGCGGCCGATCGTGTTTATGTTTTCTGGGCAAGGTGCCCAATACGTCAATATGGGGTTAGAACTCTACCAAACGGAGTCAATCTTTCGAGAACAAGTTGACCGTTGTGCAGAATTTCTTAAACCACATCTGGGGCTGGATTTGCGAAGTGTGTTGTATCCTACGGTTCCACACGCCTCTAGCCCCTTCGATCCGGAGAATCAACTTAACCAGACAGCGATAACACAGCCGGCCCTGTTTGTGATTGAATACGCCCTCGCTAAGTTATGGATGACGTGGGGGGTGCATCCAGAAGCGATGATTGGTCACAGCATTGGTGAATATGTGGCTGCGTGTCTCGCGGGCGTTTTCTCACTGAAAGAGGCCTTATCACTGGTTGCGGCCCGCGGCAAGATGATGCAAGAAATGCCTAGTGGTGCAATGCTGGCCATTTCACGGCCTGAAAAAGAAGTGCGATCCTTATTAGGCAAGGAACTTTCTCTGGCCGCGATTAACGCCCCCGGCCTATGTGTGGTGTCTGGTTCCACGGCGGCCGTTGAGGCATTGCAGAATCAGTTGACAGAACAAGGCGTGGAGTGTCGCCGTCTCCACACCTCCCATGCGTTTCATTCCGAGATGATGGCTCCCCTTTTGGAGTCCTTTACCAAACGTGTTGAACAAGTCATTTTTTGTGCGCCACAAATTCCGTATTTGTCCAACCTCACCGGGACTTGGATTACCGCCGAACAAGCGACCAACCCGAGCTATTGGGCCAGACATTTGCGATACACGGTGCGCTTTGCCGAGGGTTTGCAACAATTATTGAAAGAACCAGCGCGAATTCTGCTGGAGGTTGGCCCGGGACGGACGTTAAGTACCTTAGCCAAACGGCATCCAGATCACTCCGCGGAGCAAGTGGTACTGTCTTCGTTACGCCATCCGCAACAGAACCAATCGGATGTCGCGTTTTTATTGAAGACCTTGGGCCAATTCTGGTTGGCCGGTGGACAACTGAAGTGGTCGGGATTCTATACCGCTGAGCGTCGTCATCGCCTTTCCTTGCCGACCTACCCCTTTGAGCGCCAACGTTATTGGATCGAACCGCCCAAACAGCACCCCTCCAAGGTTTTCAAAACCTCGGAGAGCGATGAACTCTCAGGCAAAAAGCCAGATATTGCCGATTGGTTCTACCAACCGTTATGGAAGCAATCAGTCTCCCCAATACCGCAGGAACAGAGAGAGTCTGCATTGTGGCTAGTATTTGATGATGTGTGTGGCTTGGGTACCCAACTGGTGAAAAAATTGCAACGTCAAGAGATCATCACGGTGAAGGTTGGCTCAGCGTTTACTAAGCTCAGTGATAACGACTATACTCTGAATCCTCAACTTGGTTCTGACTATGAGGCTTTGGTCAAAGAACTTCGCACACGCGACAAGATGCCACTAACAATTGTTCATTTATGGGGTGTCACACCGAATGAGCCGCACAATGAATTGGCCGTTGAAGGATTTGACCAAGCGCAAGCGTTAGGATTTTATAGTCTGCTGTTTCTCGCACAGGCCCTTGGCAAACAGAATGTGACTGAGGCGATTCAAATCGTGGTGGTGTCAAACAACATGCAGTCCGTGAGTGGCGACGAGATGCTATGCCCAGAAAAGGCCACCGTACTCGGCCCGGTTAAGGTCATTGGGCAAGAATATCCCAATCTTAATTGTCGTAGCATTGATGTTGTTATACCAAAATCCCCCCTACACCACGATAATTCACGGGATAGACTGATAGAGCCGTTGCTGGCTGAGTTGACAACAAAATCCTCTGACCGAGTGGTTGCCTACCGTGGCAAGCATCGGTGGGTGCCCACCTTTGAGCCAGTTCGATTGGATAAACCGGTCGAAGAGACTCAGCGGTTAAGGGAAAAGGGAGTCTATCTCATTACCGGTGGATTGGGCGGTATTGGTCTGGTTCTGGCAGAACAGTTGGCAAAGACGGTACAAGCCAAACTGGTACTGATGGGGCGTTCAGCTTTGCCAGCGAAAAACGGGTGGGACAAGTGGCTGACCACTCATAATGAAGATGATAGTATTAGCTGCAAAATCAGGAAAGTGCAAGCACTCGAAGAGCAAGGGGCCGACGTTTTGGTCGTCAGCGCGGATGTGGCTGATTTGCAACAAATGCAAGAAGTGATAGCCATGGCCGAGAAACGGTTTGGTCAACTCAATGGGGTGATTCATGCGGCGGGAATCACCTCCGAGAGGTCATTTCGCACTCTTGAACAGATCGGTAAAACGGATGGCGAGCTGCAATTTCAACCCAAAGTGCATGGCACCCTAGTCTTAGAAAATGTTTTGTCGGAGAGAACGCTTGATTTTTGTTTATTGTTCTCTTCCTTGTCCTCTGTTTTAGGGGGATTAGGGTTTTTGGCCTATTCAGCCGCGAATCTCTTCATGGACGCTTTCGCTCATCAGCAGAATCAGAGCAGTACGGTGCCGTGGCTTAGCGTCAACTGGGATGGTTGGCGATTTGGGAACGTGACGAAACATGGGACTTCTTTTGGGGCCACTTTAGCTGAATTGGCGATGACACCTGAAGAAGGTGTTAATGCGTTTCAACGGATTTTAGCCGCTCCTCAAGTCAATCAGTTAATTGTTTCGACGGGAGACTTACAAGCGCGGATTGAGCAATGGATAAAACAGGACTTTGGAAAAGCGCAAGATCAATCTCAGAAAGAAGAATCAGATTCGCGCTATTCAAGACCGAATTTGCCGACACCCTATATCGCACCACGCAATCAACTTGAAGAAACGCTGGCCGATATTTGGCAACAATTCTTGGGTATTGCTCAGATAGGCATCTTTGATGAGTTCTTTGAGTTAGGTGGAGATTCCTTGATAGCGGTTCAACTCATTGCCAAGTTACGTGAAGTGGTTCAAGTGGAGTTATCTCCCAATAGCTTTTTAGAAGCACCGACTATTGCGCGGTTAGCCGAGTTGATCCAAACTCAATCAAAGCCGGTGGCTATTCAGCACTCAACACCCACACCTCCGTCTTTAGTGGAAATGCAGGTGGGCAATCGAGTTAATCGACCTCTGTTTTTGGTTCATCCGGCCGGTGGACAGATCTACGTTTATCGTGATTTAGTCCAGTGTTTAGGGCCAAACCAACCGGTTTATGGGCTACAACAGGTTGATTCTGAAGGTAAACTGGCTTTTCATCTGGATCGTGTTGAGGACTTGGCTGCTTATTATATTAAGGCTTTGCGTGTGGTTCAGCCAAGCGGCCCTTATTTTTTAGGCGGTTCTTCTTTTGGCGGTACCATAGCCTTTGAAATGGCTCAACAACTTCAGGCGGTTGACCAGAAAGTGGCATTACTCGCCATGATAGACACGGTTTGTGAGGGTAATAAACTGGTCGGTTTTGACGATGATGCGGTTATTCTGACTTACTTGTTGAATGTTGGACAAGGGTTGACGCTGTCAGAGAATGAGATTCGGCAAATGAGTGAGGAACAATTAAGAGATTTTTTTGTCCAGAACGATTCTATTAAAAACTGGCCTGAGGATATGTTAGAACAGTCCCATGACTATCTTCGTCTCTTCAAGCTGAACATGCAAGCTGCGGCTGAATATCAACCACAACTTTATTCGGGGCGAATTCTTTTTTTCCGCGCCCGTGAACGAGATGCCTTCACCCCACAGCATCCAGAGGAAGGCTGGGAGAAGGTCGTGACGGACGGAATAGCAATTTGTGAAGTGCCGGGCAATCACATCACCATGAATAGCCTCCCTCATGTGAAAGCGATAGCCGAAAAGTTGAAGCCATCTATTGAGAGTGCCAATCCTGATAATATTTGGCCCAACCTCAGTGCTGCCGATTTGATTGAGGATCTAAAACGTGAGAATATCAACCATGATGAGATAAAAGATCGCACTAGACTCTTTTATAATGCTATCACTCAACAACTCAACTCAACAGAATTTGGGCCGCACGCCATCTTTTTGAATTACGGTTATGTGGCAGATGAGACACCACAGCAGGCACCCATTGAGTTGCCCAAGCACCTCATTAATAGAAATTCCATTAAATTGGTGCTTGAATTGATTGGAGATAGTGATATGACCGATTGCCGGATACTTGACACGGGTTGTGGTCGAGGTGGGACTATCTCGGTTATTGCGGAAGACTTTCAGGCCAAACAGATAACGGGCCTTGATCTGTCTCCCACTGCTATTGCATTTTGCCAAGCCAATTACAGCTACAATCAGGTGCAGTTTATTGAAGGGGATGCTGAGGATTTGCCCTTTGATGATGAGCAATTTGAATTTGTCATGAACATCGAGTCTGCTTCTAGTTATCCCAATATTGCCGCTTTTTTTGCACAAGTCTATCGGGTGTTAAAAGAGGGCGGCTATTTCTTGTACACAGATGCGTTGCCAACGGAATTGATATCAGGCTATTTATCCACTTTACAGGAGGTGGGCTTTATTATCGAAATTGAGCGCGATATCACGCGCAATGTGTTGTTATCATGCGAGGATGTGGCAAGCAGACACTTAGCGGCTTTTAGCAAGAAGGATGACGAAGCGATGAGTAACTTTTTGGGTTTACCGGGTTCCGAAGTCTATACCGCTCTGGAAAACCGAACCTTGACTTATAAGATGTTTAGGTTCAAGAAGCCTCCTCGTAGCCGATAAGAATGGTAGGGGGCCGATTAGTGCCAGCGTAATCGGCCTCTACAGACAGGCCACTTTTATGAAACCTTCAAGGTTTCTAAACTTTGGAGGTATTTGGGTTCAGTCCAAGCGATTGCATGGTAGGGAGCCGATTTTTGACTGAAACCGCCAAGGTTTCTAAAACCTTGGCGGTTTTTTTTGCTGAAACTTCTAAGGTTTCTAAAACCTTGGCGGTATTTGGGTTCAGTCCAAGCGATTGCAATTTTAACCTTGACTTTTTTACTTATAATGGTATAATCAAAAAGTTTTTTTGTAGGAGTCAAACTTTGGTAGGAGTCCAAACTTTAGTTTGGCAACGGAGTCCAAACTTTAGTTTGGCGGCTGGAGTCCAAACGACGCTAAAGTTTCGCGGAGCGAAACTTTAGCGTCGTTTTTAGTTTGGCGGCTGGAGTTCAAGTTTAATCTATACTCAGCATAATTTGTACTTTTGTCATTCCGAACCCAAAGCCAAGGGCGTTGCCCCTGGCTGTCCAGGGGCGGTGCCCCTGGCTATATTAATCTCGCCCCGTTGGGGCTTGCCAGGGGCGGTGCCCCTGGCTGTCCAGGGGCGGTGCCCCTGGCTATATTAATCTCGCCCCGTTGGGGCTTGCCAAGGGCGGTGCCCCTGGCTGTCCAGGGGCGGTGCCCCTGGCTATATTAATCTCGCCCCGTTGGGGCTTGCCAAGGGCGGTGCCCCTGGCTGTCCAGGGGCGGTGCCCCTGGCTATATTAATCTCGCCCCGTTGGGGCTTGCCAAGGGCGGTGCCCCTGGCTGTCCAGGGGCGGTGCCCCTGGCTATATTAATCTCGCCCC
>Ga0190344_1000022_pt1 | contig 93783 bp, 60 predicted proteins | sample 48721323_MG_FD_161662 | JGI IMG/M metagenome (GOLD analysis project Ga0190344, IMG submission 161662) | Hydrothermal vent microbial mat bacterial communities from Southern Trench, Guaymas Basin, Mexico - 4872-13-2-3_MG | ecosystem: Environmental > Aquatic > Marine > Hydrothermal vents >... | reverse complement strand
CCTGAAATAAAATCTCCATTAATTAGCCATTCCCTTGTCATTGCTGTATTGATAAAAAGTTAACTAACGTTATGCTTAGCGAATAAAATCCCTTATTATATACAATCCTTGTGCATTGTCAGCTAAAAAAACCCATAAACTGTACTGGTTCATTCGATGATTTATATAACAAGCAAGAAAAGTAGAACTCACGTTACTAGCTAACACGCCTAAGTCGCTAAAGCGACTACTACAAACTAGCAGAGGAATTTTATTATGTTACTGAAAAATAAGGTTTTTTTAGTTTTCTTGATAGCCGCAAGTCTCTCCGGCTGTAATGGCTCATCAGATGATGACAGCAGCAATTTTAGCCTCAGTGGGCGCATTCTCGTGGCGAGCAACACCGCTAAAGATGACGACGTGAATGATGTCAATGCCCAAGTGGTGCCCAATGATAGTGTATATACCGCGCAACGCATTCCCAATCCGGTGATTTTGGGCGGTTATGTCAACGAACCGGGCGCTGGGCCGCCTAACGGCGTTTTTAAAAGTGTCGGTGATCCTGACGATTTTTTTGAAGTCGATTTGCGTGCTGGACAAACTATCAGTCTCTTTGTTGCCGATCAAAATACCCGCAGCAATGATTTAGACTTGGGATTGCATCAACTTAATAATGATGGCACGGTCGATATTATAAACGCCTCGGTGGGATACGGAAACACAGAAATACTGACTGTGCCGGCGGATGGGCGCTATTTTGTACAAGTGCAAGCGCATCAAGGGGCCTCCAATTATGTATTAAGCATAGGCCAAAATCTCACCGCGACTTCTCATCACATGCGCTTAAGTGAGAAGTTTGTGCCCGGCGAGGTGGTTGTGCGATTTCCGCCAGACTGTGTGCCGCAAATGCAAAGTCTCGCCGCCACCTTTGGCACAAAAACCCCAAGTTTCGACAATTTCGACACTTCGCGGAATCAGTTGCTTAGCCTCGATCTCAACCAACCGCGTATTTTGGCGGCCAATAATCATCACAAGCGCTTTGCCACGCCAGAACTGCGTTCCAAACACGAAACCTTGATGGCAATCAAAGCGTTACGAAAAAGCTGCGACGGTATTAAAGCCAGCCCCAATTATCTGCTACAGGCCTTACGTGAACCCAATGATGAGTTATATCGTTATCAATGGAACTTGACTCAGATGAACTTGCCACAAGCGTGGGATATCACGATAGGCGATCCTTCAGTGATTGTTGCAGTCGTGGATACCGGCGTGTTATTCGATCATCCCGATCTCCGCGGTAATATTATACAAGGCTATGATTTTGTTAATAATATACTTGTGTCGTTGGACGGTGATGGCCGTGATCCAGACCCCAGTGATCCGGGCGATCAACTCCCCGGCGGTAGCTCTTTTCACGGTAGCCACGTTGCCGGTACGGTGGCCGCGCTCACTAATAATAATGAAGGCATAGCGGGTATCAGTTGGCTAACCAAAATAATGCCCTTACGAGTGCTTGGTCAAGGAGGAGTTGGCACGGTTTATGACATTGAACAGGCCATGCTCTATGCGGCCGGTTTACCTAATGACTCTCGCACTGTGCCCGCGCAACGGGCCGATATTATTAATTTCAGTTTAGGCGGCCCGGCCGTTTACGCTGGCTTTCAACAATTGATGACCGATATATACAATGCCGGCGTCATGGTGGTTGCGGCCGCCGGCAATGAGAACACAGATACTCCCACTTATCCCGCGGCTTTAGACGGTGTCATCGCAGTTAGTGCGGTGGACATCAACAGACAACGGGCCTCTTATTCCAATTTTGGCGCTTATATTGACGTGGCCGCCCCCGGTGGGGACAACACGCCAGACATCAACGGTGATGGTAAGCCCGACAGCATTTTCAGCACCGTAGGCTATGAAATAGGTTATGGCGTGCAAATGATAGGATTTACCTATGAAATGTCGGCCGGGACTTCGATGGCAGCGCCTCATGTCGCTGGCGTGCTCTCCTTGATGAAGGCCGTCAATCCGGCCTTGACACCGGCCGACTTTGATAACCTATTGAAAAGCGGGAAAATTACCGACGATTTAGGCCCAACGGGCCACGATTATGATTTTGGTTATGGCCTCATCAATGCCCAAAAGGCCGTGTCAGCGGCGATTGAATTGGGCGGCGGCATCGCGCCCCAACCCGCACCGCAATTGTTAGTGAATCCTAGCTCGCTGAATTTTGGTCTAAGTCGTACCAGCGTCACGCTGACGCTCAGTAATGGCGGCAACGGAGATCTATATATAAAAGACATCAGTGATGACTCAGGCGGATTTTTATCGTGGGAAGGCAGTGATTTGGGCAATTACACCCTCAGCGTGGATCGTAGTCGCCTCAATACGGGCACATTTACCGCGACTCTTACCATTACCAGTAATGTGAATACCGTCAAAGTCCCAGTGATTTTGCAAGTAGGTGATCCCAACATCACTGGCGATGCTGGCATTCATTATATTTTATTGCTCGATCCCGATACGTTAAGAACGGTGGATGAAACACAAGCCACCGTGAAAGACGGCGTTTATCGTTTTGGATTTAACAATGTGCCAACCGGAAAATATATCATTTTCGCCGGCAGCGATTTCAACAATGACGGTTTTATTTGCGAAGTGGGCGAAGCCTGCGGCGCGTTCTCAACTTTAGATCGCCCCACTCGCATCGACATCACCGGCAACCGTGGTGGGATTGAGTTTAGCACCGGCTTCAATGTGAACTTTTTTTCCACAGCAGCGGGCGTAGAGATACCTCGCCCACAACAGGGTTTTGCTCGCAGCATGGGACACCAAGTCAGTCGCTGAGTCTACGTGATCTCGTAAAAAACCGATGTCTTAAAGGCTTCTGATTTTTAGCTCATCGTATTTTTAGTATAAAAATCAATAGATTGGAACAAAAAGTGCTGATTTTCAGCAGGGGGTGCTGATTTTCAGCACCTTGCAATTAGTCGTTAAAAATCAACGAGATAAAACCAAATTCGGCCGATTTTGAGTGTTGAAAGGTGCTGATTTTCAACACATTTCAGCACCTAACAAAAAATCCGATGTCTTTGAGACCTCTGATTTTTAGCTTATTTTAGGCCTCTGATTTTTAGTATAAAAATCAACAGATTAAAACAAAAAGTGCTGATTTTCAGCAGGGGGTGCTGATTTTCAGCACCTTTCAATTAGTCGTTAAAAATCAACGAGATCAAACAAAATTCGGCCGATTTTGAGTGTTGAAAGGTGCTGATTTTCAACACATTTCAGCACCTAACAAAAAATCCGATGTCTTTGAGACGGATTTTTAAACAGTAACTGGTGGATTAAAAAATCCGATGTCTTTAAAACCTCGTATTTTAAGGCTCAGATAAAAAGTTGGCATAGCAAATGCTTTAAGTCCGACAACCTTCACCGATGACTGGGTGAACTTAAAAAATCCGATGTTTTTAATCGTATTTTTAGGCTCAGATAAAAAGTTGGCATAGCAAATGCTTTAAGTTTGATAACCTTCACCGATGACTGGGTGAACTTAAAAAATCCGATGTTTTTAATCGTATTTTTAGGCTCAGATAAAAAGTTGGCATAGCAAATGCTTTAAGTTTGATAACCTTCACCCGATGACTGAGTGATAAATTTTAATTCATTAATTTCAACATTAGGAGAAATGCCATGTTGATGCAAAAACAGCAAAAGGGTTTTACCCTTATCGAATTGATGATCGTGGTGGCGATCATCGGTATTTTGGCCGCAGTCGCTATTCCTGCTTACAGTGACTACATGAAGAAATCCAAGCTGGCAGAAGTGCAAGGGCTGTGGAAGGGTGTAGCGAGCTATCTGGATGTAGAATTTGCTGGAGACGGTTACCCAGCTACCCAAGCAATAATCGAAAAAGCAGGTGTGGTGATGAAAGGCAGTACCATCGACAAGGCGGTGTACACATACAACGCCGCAACCCCTGAGGTGTGCTTTACACTCGTACCTGATTTTGGTGCAGGCGCGAATACGAGCAAAATCGGGTGGATAAGAGTACCAAGCCCTGATGAGGGAGCGACACCGGCAAAATGGTCTTGCACTACTGCTGATAATGCATGCACTGACATCCCTGCCAAATACCTTCCTAAGGCTTGCAAATAAAGTTAGCTAGCCAGTCGATAAAAATTCCGGTTTAGTTTGATTTTTAAACCCGCTTACCATAGCGGGTTTTTTTTTGTGTTATAGTAACTAAATATATTAAATAATATTAAAAAATAGATTGTAATAATTATAAAATATGTTATATAATTTTTTGAATAAACTTTATTATTCAAGAAAATTAATTAAGGGATTAATAGATGATCGTTCCCAGAGTTGAACGACATATTGTCAATATGAATCAACAATTAATTGATTTGTCTTATGCCTCGAAAAATCTTTATAATTGTGCCACATTTATTATGCGGCAAAATTTTATAAAAAACCATAAGATTATCAATTATGGAATAATGGATAAAATTATAAAACGTGATTATCCAGAGATTTATAAAGGTCTGCCAGCCCAGTCCTCGCAACAAACTTTAAGATTAGTTGAAAAGAACTGGAAATCATTTTTTAAATCGAATCAGGAGTATAAAAAGAATCCTGATAAATTCAAGGGTAGACCTAAATTACCCAAATATAAGGACAAAGAAAAGGGTTTGAATATCGTTATTTTTACTAATCAACAATGTAAATTAAAAGGTAATCAAATCCATTTTCCCAAAAAGGCGGGATTGTCAGAACTAAATACAACTGTTGATAATCTTCAACAAGTTCGTATTATCCCTAAATACCAACATTTTGTGATTGAGGTCGTTTATAAAAAAGAGGTTTCAAATGAGAAATTAACTCATGATAATGTTTTAGGTATTGACCTTGGATTAAATAACTTAGCTACATTAGTTTCAAATCAACCAGATGTACATCCTATGTTGATAAATGGCAAGCCGTTAAAATCTATCAATCAATACTTTAACAAGAAAAAAGCTAAACTGATGTCGTTTATCGGTGATAAAGGGACAAGTCATTCAATTGGCCTGCTATCAAAAAAACGTAATCAAAAAATAGATGATTACCTGCATAAAGCAAGTAGAAACATTGTTGATTATGCAGTAGAAACTAACAGTGGTCTAATTATTGTTGGTGAAAACAAACACTGGAAACAGGAAATCAATATTGGGAAAAAGAATAATCAAAATTTTGTTTCAATTCCTTATGATAAATTCAAAGCAATGATTGAATACAAAGCTGAGGAAAAAGGTATTGATATTATTTTTACCGAAGAATCCTATACATCCAAATCAAGTCACTTAGACAATGACCCATTGCCAGTTTATAAAAAGGGTGAATCACATATCTTTACAGGTAAACGTGTTAGCAGAGGTTTATACCGATGGTCTAAAGGTATAATTAATGCCGATTTGAATGGTGCGATAGGTATCATTAAAAAAGTAGTTCCAGAAGCTCTTGATTCACTTATAGAGCTACGGAATAGAGGTGCTGGGTTCGCACCATTTAAGGTTGTGAATACATTTTAATAAAATGCTTTCATATATTTTAATAAAGATTAATATTAATCGAACCTAAACTGATAATACTTTTAATTCCGACACGACAGTTCATCATGCAAATACAAATAAACAGTAGAATTATACGCCGCCTCTATTTTACCCTGTTTGCCATTTCGGGTTTTTCCGGGTTGATTTATGAGTCCATCTGGACACATTACCTCAAATTATTTTTGGGACATGCCGCTTATGCCCAAACCTTGGTGCTGATTATTTTTATGGGCGGTATGGCGATAGGCGCGTGGGCCGCCAGTCGCTATGGCACTCGTATTCGTAACTTGTTGTTAGGTTACGCCATAGTCGAAGGTATTATTGGGCTATTGGCCGTCATTTTCCACCCACTCTTTGTGCAAGTCACTGATTTTGCTTATTTAACCGCAATTCCTCAATTAGACGGAGCGACTACCGTCACCTTTTTTAAATGGACTTTAGCCGCATTTCTTATCCTGCCTCAATCCATTTTACTGGGTTCCACCTTTCCATTAATGAGTGCTGGCATTATCCGTCGTTTTCCAGAAACGCCCGGACACTCACTCGCTACCCTTTATTTTGCAAATAGCTTAGGGGCTGCGATAGGTGTTTTGGCGAGTGGATTTGTCTTGATTGAAGCTGTTGGACTTCCAGGCACCATTTTGACAGCGGGGTTAATTAATCTTTTGCTTGCCCTTGTGGTTTGGCTACTATGTCACAACGATAGCTTTGACAATGCCCCGACTTTTGCCTACCAAAAATCCTCTGATCAGAACTTGTCCCAAAAAGTATTTATTGCCTTCCTGCTTTGTGCCGCCTTAACTGGGGCGGCCTCCTTTCTATATGAAATCGGCTGGATACGGATGCTCAGTCTCGTCCTTGGTAGCTCCACCCATGCCTTTGAACTCATGTTAAGCGCTTTTATCCTTGGCCTAGCTTTGGGAGGGTATTGGATCAGGCGGCACATAGATAATATGACTAGCCCTATAAAAACATTAGGGTTTATTCAAATTGTTATGGGCATACTGGCGCTAACCACCTTAATTTCTTATGGGCAATCCTTTGAATGGATGAGTTATACCCTCACCACACTCACTAAAACTGATCAAGGTTATGCGCTATTTAATGTGTTTAGTCACAGTATTACCCTTGTCATTATGTTGCCAGCGACGATTTGTGCCGGCATGACACTGCCATTACTCCGGCCGACTTTGATAACCTATTGAAAAGCGGGAAAATTACCGACGATTTAGGCCCAACGGGCCACGATTATGATTTTGGTTATGGCCTCATCAATGCCCAAAAGGCCGTGTCAGCGGCGATTGAATTGGGCGGCGGCATCGCGCCCCAACCCGCACCGCAATTGTTAGTGAATCCTAGCTCGCTGAATTTTGGTCTAAGTCGTACCAGCGTCACGCTGACGCTCAGTAATGGCGGCAACGGAGATCTATATATAAAAGACATCAGTGATGACTCAGGCGGATTTTTATCGTGGGAAGGCAGTGATTTGGGCAATTACACCCTCAGCGTGGATCGTAGTCGCCTCAATACGGGCACATTTACCGCGACTCTTACCATTACCAGTAATGTGAATACCGTCAAAGTCCCAGTGATTTTGCAAGTAGGTGATCCCAACATCACTGGCGATGCTGGCATTCATTATATTTTATTGCTCGATCCCGATACGTTAAGAACGGTGGATGAAACACAAGCCACCGTGAAAGACGGCGTTTATCGTTTTGGATTTAACAATGTGCCAACCGGAAAATATATCATTTTCGCCGGCAGCGATTTCAACAATGACGGTTTTATTTGCGAAGTGGGCGAAGCCTGCGGCGCGTTCTCAACTTTAGATCGCCCCACTCGCATCGACATCACCGGCAACCGTGGTGGGATTGAGTTTAGCACCGGCTTCAATGTGAACTTTTTTTCCACAGCAGCGGGCGTAGAGATACCTCGCCCACAACAGGGTTTTGCTCGCAGCATGGGACACCAAGTCAGTCGCTGAGTCTACGTGATCTCGTAAAAAACCGATGTCTTAAAGGCTTCTGATTTTTAGCTCATCGTATTTTTAGTATAAAAATCAATAGATTGGAACAAAAAGTGCTGATTTTCAGCAGGGGGTGCTGATTTTCAGCACCTTGCAATTAGTCGTTAAAAATCAACGAGATAAAACCAAATTCGGCCGATTTTGAGTGTTGAAAGGTGCTGATTTTCAACACATTTCAGCACCTAACAAAAAATCCGATGTCTTTGAGACCTCTGATTTTTAGCTTATTTTAGGCCTCTGATTTTTAGTATAAAAATCAACAGATTAAAACAAAAAGTGCTGATTTTCAGCAGGGGGTGCTGATTTTCAGCACCTTTCAATTAGTCGTTAAAAATCAACGAGATCAAACAAAATTCGGCCGATTTTGAGTGTTGAAAGGTGCTGATTTTCAACACATTTCAGCACCTAACAAAAAATCCGATGTCTTTGAGACGGATTTTTAAACAGTAACTGGTGGATTAAAAAATCCGATGTCTTTAAAACCTCGTATTTTAAGGCTCAGATAAAAAGTTGGCATAGCAAATGCTTTAAGTCCGACAACCTTCACCGATGACTGGGTGAACTTAAAAAATCCGATGTTTTTAATCGTATTTTTAGGCTCAGATAAAAAGTTGGCATAGCAAATGCTTTAAGTTTGATAACCTTCACCGATGACTGGGTGAACTTAAAAAATCCGATGTTTTTAATCGTATTTTTAGGCTCAGATAAAAAGTTGGCATAGCAAATGCTTTAAGTTTGATAACCTTCACCCGATGACTGAGTGATAAATTTTAATTCATTAATTTCAACATTAGGAGAAATGCCATGTTGATGCAAAAACAGCAAAAGGGTTTTACCCTTATCGAATTGATGATCGTGGTGGCGATCATCGGTATTTTGGCCGCAGTCGCTATTCCTGCTTACAGTGACTACATGAAGAAATCCAAGCTGGCAGAAGTGCAAGGGCTGTGGAAGGGTGTAGCGAGCTATCTGGATGTAGAATTTGCTGGAGACGGTTACCCAGCTACCCAAGCAATAATCGAAAAAGCAGGTGTGGTGATGAAAGGCAGTACCATCGACAAGGCGGTGTACACATACAACGCCGCAACCCCTGAGGTGTGCTTTACACTCGTACCTGATTTTGGTGCAGGCGCGAATACGAGCAAAATCGGGTGGATAAGAGTACCAAGCCCTGATGAGGGAGCGACACCGGCAAAATGGTCTTGCACTACTGCTGATAATGCATGCACTGACATCCCTGCCAAATACCTTCCTAAGGCTTGCAAATAAAGTTAGCTAGCCAGTCGATAAAAATTCCGGTTTAGTTTGATTTTTAAACCCGCTTACCATAGCGGGTTTTTTTTTGTGTTATAGTAACTAAATATATTAAATAATATTAAAAAATAGATTGTAATAATTATAAAATATGTTATATAATTTTTTGAATAAACTTTATTATTCAAGAAAATTAATTAAGGGATTAATAGATGATCGTTCCCAGAGTTGAACGACATATTGTCAATATGAATCAACAATTAATTGATTTGTCTTATGCCTCGAAAAATCTTTATAATTGTGCCACATTTATTATGCGGCAAAATTTTATAAAAAACCATAAGATTATCAATTATGGAATAATGGATAAAATTATAAAACGTGATTATCCAGAGATTTATAAAGGTCTGCCAGCCCAGTCCTCGCAACAAACTTTAAGATTAGTTGAAAAGAACTGGAAATCATTTTTTAAATCGAATCAGGAGTATAAAAAGAATCCTGATAAATTCAAGGGTAGACCTAAATTACCCAAATATAAGGACAAAGAAAAGGGTTTGAATATCGTTATTTTTACTAATCAACAATGTAAATTAAAAGGTAATCAAATCCATTTTCCCAAAAAGGCGGGATTGTCAGAACTAAATACAACTGTTGATAATCTTCAACAAGTTCGTATTATCCCTAAATACCAACATTTTGTGATTGAGGTCGTTTATAAAAAAGAGGTTTCAAATGAGAAATTAACTCATGATAATGTTTTAGGTATTGACCTTGGATTAAATAACTTAGCTACATTAGTTTCAAATCAACCAGATGTACATCCTATGTTGATAAATGGCAAGCCGTTAAAATCTATCAATCAATACTTTAACAAGAAAAAAGCTAAACTGATGTCGTTTATCGGTGATAAAGGGACAAGTCATTCAATTGGCCTGCTATCAAAAAAACGTAATCAAAAAATAGATGATTACCTGCATAAAGCAAGTAGAAACATTGTTGATTATGCAGTAGAAACTAACAGTGGTCTAATTATTGTTGGTGAAAACAAACACTGGAAACAGGAAATCAATATTGGGAAAAAGAATAATCAAAATTTTGTTTCAATTCCTTATGATAAATTCAAAGCAATGATTGAATACAAAGCTGAGGAAAAAGGTATTGATATTATTTTTACCGAAGAATCCTATACATCCAAATCAAGTCACTTAGACAATGACCCATTGCCAGTTTATAAAAAGGGTGAATCACATATCTTTACAGGTAAACGTGTTAGCAGAGGTTTATACCGATGGTCTAAAGGTATAATTAATGCCGATTTGAATGGTGCGATAGGTATCATTAAAAAAGTAGTTCCAGAAGCTCTTGATTCACTTATAGAGCTACGGAATAGAGGTGCTGGGTTCGCACCATTTAAGGTTGTGAATACATTTTAATAAAATGCTTTCATATATTTTAATAAAGATTAATATTAATCGAACCTAAACTGATAATACTTTTAATTCCGACACGACAGTTCATCATGCAAATACAAATAAACAGTAGAATTATACGCCGCCTCTATTTTACCCTGTTTGCCATTTCGGGTTTTTCCGGGTTGATTTATGAGTCCATCTGGACACATTACCTCAAATTATTTTTGGGACATGCCGCTTATGCCCAAACCTTGGTGCTGATTATTTTTATGGGCGGTATGGCGATAGGCGCGTGGGCCGCCAGTCGCTATGGCACTCGTATTCGTAACTTGTTGTTAGGTTACGCCATAGTCGAAGGTATTATTGGGCTATTGGCCGTCATTTTCCACCCACTCTTTGTGCAAGTCACTGATTTTGCTTATTTAACCGCAATTCCTCAATTAGACGGAGCGACTACCGTCACCTTTTTTAAATGGACTTTAGCCGCATTTCTTATCCTGCCTCAATCCATTTTACTGGGTTCCACCTTTCCATTAATGAGTGCTGGCATTATCCGTCGTTTTCCAGAAACGCCCGGACACTCACTCGCTACCCTTTATTTTGCAAATAGCTTAGGGGCTGCGATAGGTGTTTTGGCGAGTGGATTTGTCTTGATTGAAGCTGTTGGACTTCCAGGCACCATTTTGACAGCGGGGTTAATTAATCTTTTGCTTGCCCTTGTGGTTTGGCTACTATGTCACAACGATAGCTTTGACAATGCCCCGACTTTTGCCTACCAAAAATCCTCTGATCAGAACTTGTCCCAAAAAGTATTTATTGCCTTCCTGCTTTGTGCCGCCTTAACTGGGGCGGCCTCCTTTCTATATGAAATCGGCTGGATACGGATGCTCAGTCTCGTCCTTGGTAGCTCCACCCATGCCTTTGAACTCATGTTAAGCGCTTTTATCCTTGGCCTAGCTTTGGGAGGGTATTGGATCAGGCGGCACATAGATAATATGACTAGCCCTATAAAAACATTAGGGTTTATTCAAATTGTTATGGGCATACTGGCGCTAACCACCTTAATTTCTTATGGGCAATCCTTTGAATGGATGAGTTATACCCTCACCACACTCACTAAAACTGATCAAGGTTATGCGCTATTTAATGTGTTTAGTCACAGTATTACCCTTGTCATTATGTTGCCAGCGACGATTTGTGCCGGCATGACACTGCCATTACTCACTTATTATTTAATCTCCAAGGGATATGGTGAAGGTTCGATAGGTGGCATTTATGCCGCCAATACACTGGGAGCGATTATCGGGATTGCCCTTGGTGTGCAAATTATCATGCCGGCGTTGGGTGTTAAGAACTTAATCACCATAGGAGGTGGATTGGATATTCTGCTGGGTTTGGCGCTCCTGTGGTATGCGGGTAAAGGATTCAATAAGATACGCTGGAGTTTTGTTGCGACAGCAAGCAGTGCTATTTTGATAGCCAGTGTTATCTGGGTGGAATTAGATCCCGTAAAAATGGCATCAGGTGTGTTCAGACATGGAGTCATTAGTGAGGATCGGCAAGTGATATTCCACAAGGATGGCAAAACCGCTTCTATTGATTTAATCCAATCCAAATCAGGAAAACTGACCATTAGTACGAACGGTAAACCCGATGCATCGATTAGTCAAAAAAACCCGTCAGCAGACGAACCGACTATGATCTTGCTTGCCGCTTTGCCGTGGGCCATTCACGATCAAGCAAAAACCGTGGCTACCATAGGCTTTGGCTCTGGAATGACCAGTCATGTCCTATTATCCATCCCATCAATCGAAAGAGTTGATACCATTGAAATTGAACCGGCTATGGTAGAAGGCGCTAAAGGTTTTGGTGAGCGCGTAGCCAATGTTTTCAACGATCCCCGTAGCCATATTCATCTTGAAGATGCCAAGGCATTTTTTACTAACCACCAAAAAAAGTATGATATCATCATTTCCGAACCTTCAAACCCGTGGGTTGGTGGGGTAGCGGGACTGTTTTCTCAAGAATTTTACCAACTGATTCGCAATCACATCAGCGATAAAGGTTTGTTTGTTCAATGGTTCCATGCCTACGAAATTGATATCACTTTGGTGGCTTCCGTCATCAAAGCACTGTCAACCCATTTTGAAGACTACGCCATCTATTTTTCGGCGGAAGGCGATCTACTGATTATTGCCAGCAAGCACGGTAAAGTGGGTACACCTAGCGACAAGCTATTTGATATACCTGAATTAGCGGCAGAGCTGACTCGCATAGGCATCTTTAACCAACAAGATATTTTGCTACGCAAAGTGGGTAGCAAACAAATCCTTGGGCCGCTGTTTAATTCATACAATATTGTGGCCAATTCTGATTATTTCCCCGTTCTGGATTTGGGCGCAGTGCGGACGCGGTATCTGGAGAAAAATGCACTAGAGTTGCACAGATTGCGTTTGGTGGCAGCACCCTTGATTGAAACCTTGGAAAGCCAACCTATTCGCACTGCACCTTTGTCCATTAACGAAAACATCCATTTACGGATTGGAGAGGCCGCACGGAAAGCTATGGTTATCCACCAATATTTTAAGTGGGTGACGGACAACCAAGTGCCACCGTCTTTGCAGATGGACGGAAACACCGTCGCAACGGTTCGTAATGTAAGAACTCTCCATCACCAGCAATGTCCTTCCGTTGAAAAGGAAGACGAATGGTTTTCTTTTGAAATGAAAGAAGGTTGGCTACCTTACTTGCATTTTCTAGCCAAAGATACTTTGCCCTATTTGTCACCGACAGAAATGGAGATTATTTGGGCCGATATCGAGGCCGCCCCCTGTTTTACTCGTTTACCGGAAAATATCCGTCACTGGTTCAACTTGTATAAAGCGGTAGGCAACCGCGATTTTGAGCAAGTTTGGCAATTTTCCAAACTGTTGCTCCCTGACGGGAAAATTCAAGCGTCGGAAAATAACAACTATTTGTTAATGGTATCCATGTTGGCTCATATCGCTTTGAAGCGTTATGAAGCTGCGCTGGCGTTATTGAGGCGGTATAATCGGCGAGCGGAACCCCCTATTGAGATACGATTGCTTGGCACTATTGCGGCACAACAGCGTTTGTGACGAGTTGACTGGAATGCCTTCGCCCCGAAAAACGACAAGGATTGTTTATGAGCAAGGATAATCCCGGCTTATATTTAATCCTTGTCGTTCCTTTTTTTGATCGTAACGGATGAAAGTTGATACCCTATAAATTGGCTTTTTGCTAAGTTTTAAAAGGGATGGTATTTGTGGGAAACGCGCTGGGAACAGATACTATCTGGGGTGATGAAAATTGTGAATCATTCATCATTCATCATTCATCATTCATCATTCATCATTGAATTGTGAAGCTTTGACGCAAGAGAGATTTTCTGGTTATTTAGACTACCTGATTTAGGGGCCATAAAATGTTTTGAATGGTTTCAAATTGAGTTATGGCCCCCAATTGCGCCTCATTAGCCGTAGTTTTTGTAGGTGTTTTTATGACAACGAGAGCATCTCGAATTTTGATAACGCCTAATCTCACCTGTTTCTCTTACATATCAGAACCCAAATCATTTACACGGCCAAAGAAGTCAATGCCATTAAGTTAAGCTATCCAAGTACAACGGATACGCTTTCCGAAACGGATTGGGGAAATTCATAATTTTTGTAACCTTATGATTTTTTGACTTTTTTTATCCGTTAATTTCGAGTATCCGTTGTACTACTTTAATAAAATAAGTCAGTGATTTTTAGATTTTTTTTTCATTTTTAATTCGTATAGCAAAGCTTCCCTTCTGTTTGTTCCTCAGCCTGACTCCAAACTAAAGTTTGGACTCCTGCCAAACTAAAGTTTGGACTCCTGCCAAACTAAAGTTTGGACTCCTGCCAAACTAAAGTTTGGACGAATTTAAGACTTATGTTACCCGTCAAAACAATGTTGACAGACTACTAACGTGAGTTCGACTTTTCAATAACTTATATAAATCTTATGTTAATCAAGTTGTTGATTACAATTAATTGATTAAAAACACATTTTTATTAGTTAAGATACCCTTAGCATTAATACGTGAATAACCCTTATTTGTGGGCCATCAACTGGAATGAACCAGTACAGCTTAGGTGTTTTGTTTTTAACTGATTTAATGATGTCATTATCACTAAACAATTGATATAACTAATAATTTTATAACCGGCCTTGATATTTAAAGTCGAACTCACGTTACTAGAGTTTAATTGTCATCTACCGTCCAATACTTATGTGTTGCCAGACTATTCTGATCAACTACCAATGGGTGGGCATCTATGGCTTTTAGTCGCTGCTTCAGTTTCTGTTTCACATTCGCCGGGTTTATCGCCTTGGGAAACAATTTAGAATGCTTAGCTGGTTGTTCCATATGTAAAACCACACGGATACTTCTTAAATGTTCTTGTAGTGCCAACGTGGCAAACTGTTTTTCATCCTGAACATTCGCATTAACTTTTGCCGCAACCAACCCAGCCAACGTGTCACGAACCTTGAAGGCAATTTCATCGCCAATATCTACCGGTTTGGTTCGGGGGTGGGCACGATAATCCTTAATTTCGATCAACCAGGTAGTGTTATTGGTGACACAAAGAATATCGACGGCTTTGGCGGAGCCACAGGTATTTTGGAACTGGTTGCGATAAAAAGACCAGTTATCGTATTGACTGGCACAACAGTCTTCACAAAAAGTAAATTTCAACTTACCTTCTATAATAACTTTCTTCACGCCGATTCTCCTGCCATAAACCGATCAGACTGTTGAAGTTCCTCATCCAACAACATTAGCGGATCAACCTCTTCTATTGAATGACCCTGATGGACATTCACGCCCTGTTCCGTCTGTTCCAAAGCAAAATAGCGTTGCTTTACTTTTTTGAACGGTTTGTTAGCAGAAAGAATTTCTAGTTCACGCACAAAAAACAAGTTATGGGTTGCCACGAAAACCTGTATGCCATTGTTGCATAGATGCAAAATGGTACTCGCTACTAGGCGAATTAACTTAGGATTAAGATTGGTTTCCGGCTCATCCCAAAACAGGCAGCCTTTATCCAATAGGGAACCGGTAGAAATGAGTCTTGCTACCATAGCCAGTTTTCGCAATCCTTCTGCGAGCAGTGGCATCTCTATATTGCCGGTGCCAGCGAGCTTTAAATAAAAACGACCATTTTTATCCAGTATAACACTACCGCCCATCGCTTCTTCCAAGGGTTGCAACAATTTTTTAACCACTTTTTCTCTTGGGCCTTTCAGCAATGGCGCCCCAAGTAGTAAACAGATATCTCTATAAGTTTCTTCAAATTCGAGGTAGTGGTTTTCGTAAACTGAAACAAAACTAGGATAGATGGTTAGCAATTCTCGTGTTGGTAAAAAAACCGGCGACTTATCCTGCCATGTTGAAGGTATTTTTTGAAGGGTGACTTCAGATTTACTCCGTGTGGCAAAACTAAAAGTCGTCTCTAATAAATCATCCTCAAAGAAAAGTGAAATTGTACATCGCTTTCGACCTTGTCGCAAGCGGCGTGCCATGCGTCCAAGTGATTCTGGTCGTATAACATTAATGAGTTTAGTGGCTAATCGGGTTGCAAGCAGTGATTTTGTTGGAACAGTGGCGTTCGGCTTTTTTCCTTCTGCCGCGCTGACTGATAATACCGAGTAAGCCAGTTTCAACAAGAGAGATTTACCCGTGCCGTTTTCACCGATAATGACATTGAGTCCTGATGCAAAATCCAGTTGTGCTTTTGGAAATGCAGTAAAGTTTTCTACGGAGAGTTGCTTGAGCATCATTTGCCTTATCAGTTATCAGTTATCAGTTATCAGTTATCAGTTATATTTCACAGCGTTTTCGAGCGAAGCAGAAAGGAGTCCAAACTTTAGTTTGGCAAAATTCGTTCAGGAGCAATATTAGCTGCTGTACCAGTACTCTGTCAATGTTCTATTGACGGGTTTTAGTCGTCGGCCAGTTTTATACTTACGTGAGTTCGACTTTAAATATCAGTGAGTTATAGAATTATTAATTTATATCAAATTAGTTAGTTATAATGAATTTTAAATCAATCAGTTAAAAAAACAAGCTTTACTGGCTCATTTCATTCTATGGCCCACAATTTTCCGGTTATTAACGTATTAATGTTAAGGGTTTAATAGTCAAAAAAAAAGATTTTTTTTTAACTAATTACTTGCAAACTCTTGACTCTTGATTAATATAAAATTTATATAACTTATTGAAAAGTCGAGTTCACGTTAATAAATAGAACGTACAGATGCTGCCTTTTTAGAAAGGCATAAGACGGTAACGAAAATCTGCCTAAATATTTACCAAAGGCACTCAAAAATGCCTATAACAACTCACCCCAAAGGCTAAATCGGCAACCACAATTACCAATTACCAAACAAAGACATGAGTAATATTGCCAACACCATTTATCAAGCCATTGTCTCACATACCGCATGGAAAAAGCGATTGCGTGATATTATTGACACTGGCGAAAACAAATACGATGTTGACGCTGAACAGTGTAAGTTTGGCAAATGGCTTAAAGAAAATACAGACGGGTTGTTAAGTATATATGAACATTACCCACAAGTTGTGCATTTACATGATCAGTTTCATAAGGAAGCTGATAAAATTATTCGACTCGCCTTATACGGAAAACTTCAGGAAGCCAACACAGCCGTTGGGTATGGCGGAGATTTTGACCACATTTCGCAAGAATTGGTGCGAGCCCTCATAGCTTGGCATGATGTTGTGATAGGCAAGAAGTAAGTACAGCAGATTGACGGATAAAACCGATTTTGGTTAGTACAGCGGCTTGACGAAATCAACGGATTTCTTGTTTGATAGCTGATAACTGATAACTGATAACTGATAACTGATAACTGATAACTGATAACTGATAACTGAAAAACTATGAGTGAGATAAAAAAAGTTGTTTTAGCCTATTCGGGCGGCCTCGATACTTCTATTATTCTTAAATGGTTACAAGACGAATACCACTGCGAAGTGGTTACCTTTACCGCCGACATCGGACAAGGCGAAGAACTTGAACCAGCCCGTGCTAAAGCGATGGCATTTGATGTCAAAGAAATTTATATCGAAGACTTGCGCGAAGAATTTGTGCGCGACTTTGTATTTCCCATGTTTCGCGCCAATACCATTTACGAGGGCGAATATCTGCTCGGCACATCCATTGCGCGTCCATTGATTGCTAAGCATTTAGTCGAAATTGCTAATCAAACCGGGGCCGATGCCATTTCGCACGGCGCAACGGGGAAAGGTAATGACCAAGTCCGTTTTGAATTAGGCGCTTATGCCCTAAAACCAGACATCAAAGTCATTGCGCCTTGGCGCGAATGGGATTTAAATTCACGCAAAAAGCTCTTAGCTTACGCTGAGCAGCACGGCATTCCCATAGAAATGAAACGCGGCAAACAATCGCCCTATTCAATGGATGCCAACTTGCTGCATATTTCTTATGAAGGTGGCCCCCTTGAAAATCCTTGGCTGGAGCCAGAAGAAGAGGTATGGCGTTGGACAGTTTCTCCCGAAAAGGCCCCCGATAAGCCCACAACGCTAGAATTAGAATTTGCCAAAGGCGATATTGTCGCCATCGACGGCCAAGCCATGATGCCGGCCCAAGTGTTAGCCCACTTAAATAAAGTCGCCGGCGAAAACGGCATTGGGCGACTCGATTTAGTGGAAAACCGCTATGTTGGTATGAAATCACGCGGTTGCTATGAAACCCCCGGCGGCACCGTCATGCTTAGAGCACACCGCGCCATAGAATCGATCACGTTAGATCGAGAAGTGGCCCACCTCAAGGACGAACTCATGCCTCGTTATGCCAACCTCATTTATAACGGCTACTGGTGGAGTCCTGAACGGAAACTCTTACAAGAATTGATTGATGCTTCACAAGTCAATGTCAACGGCAAAGTTCGTTTGAAGCTCTATAAAGGCAACGTCATTGTTACCGGGCGCACTTCCGATAACAGTCTTTTTGATACCAGCATCGCCACCTTTGAAGACGACGAAGGGGCCTATAATCAAAAAGATGCCGAAGGGTTTATCAAACTCAACGCGTTACGGATGCGAATAGCGGCGCGACTAACACGGAATTCAAACCCTTAGGTTTGACATGGAGTCCAAACCTTTAGGTTTGGACGGATTTAAGGGCACTGCCAAACTCAAGTTTGGACTCCTGCCAAACTCTCCTTCACACCCTCGGAGTGCATGTTTTCTTGCCAGTTGCCCTGAACGTTCTATTAAATCGGTATTAACTTCTACAACATCTACTTTTTCCCATTGTTCCTGAAATGTTGTTATCATTGCCTCAAAATCTTCTTCACTTATGCGTTGTCCGCGGTAAGCTCGTGTCAATGTGGCAATCATTTCCGCATAAGTCACTGCCGAGGTTGCAAAAATATTCTCTTCATCGGGCGGGTATTGGAGAATAAAATGTTGGATTCTCAAAGTACCCTCTTCATTGAGGAAATATTTCACCCACGCTGAGGTATCAAGGAAAATAACCATAATTACTCCCTATCTTGAATAACCATTTCTGAAGCACTTGGGCCTTTCCCGTTCATTTTTACTGCTTTGAACGGGTTAAATGGCATTTGACTTCCTTTCTGGAGCAATCGCCGTTTTGGTGTCGGTGGTGAGTTGGGTGTTTGCATCCAGCGCGTAATGGCTTCTTCTACTATTTGCTTGACTCTTTGTTGTTGTTCTTTTGAAGCATTAAGGTATGCTTGAGCGAGTTCGTCATTTATGTCAGGGATGTATAACTGGGCCATCGTTTTTTCTCTTTCTTAAATTGGGAATTGGGATTGATTTTCTGTTTGCCATTCACTCGGTTTTGGTTCCATAAGGTTTAATCTGTTTCATCGCCTCTTAAACGAAAAGGTGTAATGATATACTCAACGTGGGCATAACTTGGATTTCCTGGGGCGCTGCCCCAGGCTGTATTAATATCGCCCCGTTGGGGCTTTTCGGATTTTTTTTCTCAAAAAGTCCAAGTTGTTCCCTTCTTGGGTATAACGGTGTAGCGAGCGTGTTCATCATTAATCCGATACTTGGAAATGGATTAGGCCGAAACTTCCGTTGGCACTTTAATACAAAAATACGGTGTGGGTAAGTACAACGGATACGCGAAATAAACGGATAAATCATAACAACGAAAACGGTTTTCTTAACAGTCTAAAAAGGGCCGATTTTGAACTTATTATTTTAATGACTGATTCCGAGATCAGTGTTCGGCCTCACCCTGGCCCACTTCTGGTAGGAAATTTTGGGTGAGGGGCAGATAAAGTCGGCACCGTTGGGAGAGCTACCGAGCCGTACTTTAGTCGGAGGCCGTCCAAACTAAGTTTTTGAAGCGAAAAACTGGAGCAAAGTTTGGACTCCTTCCGTCCAAACTAAAGTTTGGACTTCTTTCGCCCAAACTTAAGTTTGAACTTAGTAATTGGTCATTGAAAATTCACTCGGTTTTGGTCCCATAAGGTTTAATCGGTTTCATCGCCTCTGAGGCGAGATACCCATACTTGTGCATCTTCACCGTTTAATAGGTTAGGCGCGGAACCACGAATACTACGCCATTTGCGACGTGCTTTTTGTGGTTGAGTTTCTTGTTGTTTAACCTGTTCATCTAAAAAGGTTAACAGTATCTTTTGTTCAGGGTACGTCAAATGGTTAGCTTGTTTTAGTAAATACTGAAGATTGGGCATGGTAACAACTCCCTTTATTAGAGGGCAATGGAATGTTTTAATTAGTGTTTGATGTTAAGTTCCGCTTCTATTTCATTCAACAGTACTACTCTGAGTTCTTCTGGTAGCCCAATAACCTTTTTAAGCTTAGCGTCATTGGTTAGAAATAAATCACAATGATGTTGTATGGCAACGGCAAGATGTTGAGCATCGAATTTTTTAAGGGATTCATTGATTGCTCTCAGCTTTGCCACGGTGATGGCGGCCTCTTCATCTAATATAGGGACATATTCGGTGTTTTCACCTGAACTTAACATTTTACGATAATATTCTACCAAATCCATCCGTCCTAGACGATAGGGCATCACCAAAACTTCAGACAACGTGATGGATGAAGTGACCGCTGTGAATTGACCTTCATCTATCATATCGAAAATGAGTTGGGCGTGCGAATTCTTCATTTCCTTCAATTTGATAGATGATAGGTGCAGAATCTAAATAAATACGTTTGACACCTTCTAATATTTTTATAGACACTAGAGAAACTCCAAATTAATAGGTTGCCTCAAGGTAGTCCCTACTTCATTGAGCAGGTTTTGAAAATTTTAAAACAAAAACCCTGTCAAGAAACTTGGTTTTTTTTCAGGCCACTGTTTTTTAGAAACTGTCCAAGAAAAACCTCTAGGTAGTTACACTGGCTTTAATAATACGCCCCTTTGGGGCTATACTCAACGCGGTCACAAATTGAACTTTTCTGTCATTTCGGTGAGTGCGAAAAATCTTGAGCCAGTTAAGATTTCTCGCGTAGCGAGAAATGACAAAAGCGCAGATTATGCCCGTGCTGAGTATAATAGAGGTTTTAAAGTCAGCCCCAGGCAAGCGAAATTAATATAGCCAATGTAACTACCTGGCTTTGGGTTAGGAATGAAAAAAGTGCATGCTGAGTATAGTTAGTGGCTGAACGAAAACCCCTTACCTATAGCGCGTACCAGATGACTTTACGCTAAAAATATAGCGTTAAGTGTATGTAATGCTTGACATTTCGTTTCTGAGTTTACCGCATAGTCATGTGATACAAGCTATAAGTGTCATTTCGACGAGAGGAGAAATATTAACACATTGATAACCAAAAGATTTCTCCCTTTGCTCGAAATGACAAAGATGGTTTTCGTCCAAGCACTAGTTAGTAATTGGTCATTTAAAATTCATTCGGTTTGTCTCAAGTGGGTTTAATTCGTTTCATCGTCTCTTAAACGAAAATGTGTAATGATAACGGTGTAGCGAGCGTGTTCATCATTAATCCAATACTTGGAAATGGATTAGGCCGAAACTTACCATGCGAATTAAGGGTTGAATTAAATATTATGAAATCAATCATTTATAAAAACGTATTGATTGAAAGTGATTTTATAAGTCTACATTTTTCATTTTTAGATCGATATTCGCATTAATAAGCATCCCACGTAAGGGATAACGCCATTGAGGGCCATATGATTGTAAGTATTAGCTCAACTTTTGCCAAAACCTCAGTTAATCAATCAGATTAATAAGCATCCCACGTAAGGGATAACCCCATTGAGGGCCATATGACTGATTAGCTTAAGTCAACTTTTGCCAAAACCTCAGTTAATCAATCAGATTAATAAGCCTCCCACGTAAGGGATAACCCCATTGAGGGCCATATGACTGATTAGCTTAAGTCAACTTTTGCCAAAATTGGACTTTTTTTTTATCGGAGTTATAATAAAATAATTATTTGAATTATAATAAAAAACAACGTTTTTCTCTGTCTCCCTTTGTCCGTGTGTCTAAAAATGACTACCCAACAATTTTCTCAAATCGATCATTATGCCGTCATGGGCAATCCCATTGCCCATAGTAAATCTCCTCTTATTCATGCGGCCTTTGCTCAACAAACGGGGCAAGTTTTGCAATATAATGCCAATTTGGTAGGCACCCAAGAAGGCGAATTTGCCCAAGCGGTGCAAGCGTTTATCACGTCAGGTGGAAAAGGCCTGAATATTACAGTACCTTTTAAACAAGCGGCGTGGGTATTGGCAAATCAACGCAGTGAACGCGCCGAGCGTGCTGGGGCCGTTAATACGTTATGGTTTGATGAACAAGGGCGGTGCCTCGGAGAGAATACTGATGGCGTTGGCTTAGTGCGTGATTTAATTCAAAATCATGGCGGCCAGATTGAAGGGCGGCGCGTGTTGATACTCGGTGCCGGCGGCGCAGTGCGTGGCGTGTTGGGGCCGTTACTTGAGGCGGTGCCTTTGCTGTGTGTGATTGCTAATCGTACCGTATCTAAGGCCGAGGCTTTGGCTGAGTTGTTTGCCGCGTTGGGCAATGTGACGGCTTGTCCTTATGACGCTTTACAAGGACAATCGTTTGATTTGATTATTAATGGCACGTCGGCGAGTTTGCAAGGACAGTTGCCGCCTTTGCCCGATGGTTTACTGGTTGACGGCGGTTGGTGTTACGATATGATGTATGCCAGCACGGCCACTGTTTTTGTGCAGTGGGCACAATCGCAAAGAGCCGCGTTTGCGTTGGATGGTTTGGGCATGTTAGTAGAGCAAGCGGCCGAGTCATTTTATCTCTGGCGCGGCGTGAGGCCTGAAACGGCCCCCGTGATTCAACAAGTCCGTGAGCTTCTGCAATAATTACAAGGATTAGACTAATGAAAAATGAAAATACTGATAAGTCTATAATTTTGTTATGAAAAATTTTAAAAGTTCATTTTGTCATTTTCACGGATTTGAAGTACGTTCCGTATATTTGCATCAATACAGATTTCATTGCTAAGTATTTTTCATTTTAGTTAGGAACGATAGCCACGAAGGATTCTGTTCAAACGGCCTTGGCGACGGATACTATCCCTCAAAGACAATCCGGTTCGTAGGGGCAATCCCACGTGCAAAGCCCTTAATTTCATTTTTTTGTCCTGTACTTAGAACTCTTTGTTCATTCTACATTTTTCATTTTTCATTCTTAATTCGCATTTAGGGAGTCAATCAATTATGATAATGACACATAAGCGACCACTATCGCCACATTTACAAATCTATCAGCCACAATTGACTTCAATGATGTCAATTCTGCATCGCGCAACCGGTGTTTTTTTATCAGTCGGTATTTTAGTTCTGGCATACTGGTTAATTGCAGCCGCTGATGGGACAGAAACTTATCAACAGGCACAAAGCTTGTTGGGTTCTTGGTTAGGATTATTATTGTTGTTTGGATGGTCATTCTCCCTGTTTTACCATTTGTGCAATGGCATCCGTCATTTATTTTGGGATGCCGGCTTGGGCATGGACATCAAAACGGCTTATGCCACGGGCAAGGTGGTATGGGTAGCGACTATCATTTTAACGGCATTAGCTTGGGTATTGGCTTTCAGTCTGAAAGGAGGTGGGTAATGGAGAAGTTTCGTACTCCTTTATCGCGTGTACGTCTGTGGGGTTCTGCTAAGGCGGGTAGTGGCCTTTTTGTGGCACAACGCCTCACCGCTATCGCTTTAGTGCCAATCTCATTATGGTTTGTGGCTTCTGTCATTTTTTTCATTGTCAAGGCTGATCATGCCGCGTTAGTGGCTTGGCTGCAATCTTCTTGGAATGCTGAAATACTCATTTTGTTGATTTTAGCGATGTTCTATCATGGCTACCTCGGTGTACATGAAGTGGTGGAAGATTATGTGCATCATGAAGTTGTTAAAGCGATTACTCTGGTTTCGATGAAATTTGTCATCATTGCTATTACTGTCGCTTCGGTATTGGCTGTGTTACGGATTGCTTTGGGAACGTGAATAAGTCGCTAAAGCGACTACTACAAACGTGAAGGGAAATTCTACGAAGAATACAAATATGTCTACTGCTTATAAGATTATTGACCATCGTTATGATGTCGTAGTCGTTGGGGCCGGCGGGGCCGGCTTACGCGCCAGTTTAGGCATGGCCGAAAAAGGCCTGACAACGGCTTGTATCACTAAAGTCTTTCCAACTCGCAGCCATACTGTTGCAGCCCAAGGTGGCATTAGTGCTTCACTTGGCAATATGGGGCCTGATGATTGGCGTTGGCATCGCTATGACACCGTCAAAGGTTCTGATTGGTTGGGCGATCAAGATGCGATTGAATACTTATGTCGAGAAGCCGTGCCGGCAATCATTGAGTTAGAACATTATGGTGTGCCCTTTTCGCGTACTGAAGAAGGGAAAATTTATCAAAGGCCGTTTGGTGGGATGACGACCAATTACGGTGAAGGCATTGCCCAACGCACTTGTGCGGTCGCTGATCGGACGGGACATGCTATTTTACACACGCTTTATCAGCAAAGTCTCAAAAACCAAGCCGAATTTTTTATTGAATACTTCGCGCTGGATTTAATCATGGATGATGAAGGCGAGTGTCGGGGCGTGATGGCGCTGAATATGACCGATGGAACTCTCCACCGTTTTAGTACACATATGGTAGTGCTGGCAACGGGTGGTTATGGACGTACCTATTTTTCGGCCACTTCCGCTCATACTTGCACGGGCGATGGTAATGGCATGGTGCTACGTGCTGGTTTGTCATTGCAAGATATGGAATTTGTGCAATTTCATCCAACGGGTATTTATGGTTCTGGGTGCTTAATTACCGAAGGTACGCGAGGAGAAGGTGGTTATTTGGCTAACTCGGAAGGTGAACGTTTTATGGAGCGTTATGCGCCTAATGCCAAGGACTTAGCTTCGCGTGATGTTGTTAGTCGCGCCATGACAATGGAAATCCGCGAAGGGCGCGGTGTCGGTGAACAAAAAGACCATATTGATTTACATCTTGAACATTTAAGCGCGGATATCATCAATGAACGATTACCCAGCATTGCACAATTGGCGCGAATTTTTGCTGGCATTGATGTTACCAAAGAACCTATCCCGGTTTTGCCCACTGTGCATTACAACATGGGTGGCATTCCCACCAATCATTATGGAGAAGTTGTCTGCCTCAAAGAGGGTAATCCTGAACGGGTAGTGCGTGGTTTAATGGCAATTGGTGAATGTGCCTGCGTTTCGGTGCATGGCGCTAACCGTTTAGGCTCCAATTCTCTGCTTGACATCATCGTGTTTGGACGAGCAGCGGCGATACGCTGTGCCCAACTACTCGCACGCCGAGCACCACACCACCCTTTACCTAAGAATGCTGGAGAAGTCACATTAGCGCGTTTAGACAAATTGCGCTATGCCAACGGCAGCCATAACACAGCCGATATTCGCCTCCAAATGCAGCGCGTCATGCAAGAACATGCGGCCGTTTTTCGTACTGGCGAAACACTTCAAGAAGGCGTACAAAAAATGACTGACGTGTTCAATTCCTTCTCCGATGTTAAAATCACAGATCGATCACTGATTTGGAATTCGGACTTGATTGAAACATTGGAATTAGACAACTTGCTAGGGCAGGCAGTGGTGGCAATCAATTCTGCTTTAAACCGCACCGAAAGCCGGGGCGCACATGCCCGTGAAGATTATCCCAAACGTGATGACGAAAACTGGCTAAAACACACGCTTGCTTGGTTAGACGCACAAGGACAAGTTAGCATAGATTATCGTCCGGTACACATGTACACGCTGACTAACGATGTAGAAGTGATTCCGCCGAAGGCGCGTGTTTACTAGGGCTCACATTAATCCTTTATTATAACGAATCCTTGTAGTTATTAATCCTTTCTAATAACGAATCCTTGTAGTTATTAATCCTTTCTAATAACGAATCCTTGTAGTTATTAATCCTTTATTATAACGAATCCTTGTAGTTATTAATCCTTTATTATAACGAATCCTTGTAATTTATAACGACTCCTTGTAGTTATTGTTGAAAAGCAACTACAAGGATTAGTTATAAGAAGGGATAACAAATCCGTTGCTTATGAAGGGATAAAAAATTCGTTATAAGAAGGGATAAAAAATCCTTTATTATAACGAAACGAAGTTCAGCGGAGCTAATCCTTGTCGTTATTACATATTAAATTACTAGGTAACAAAAATGGCTCAATTCACGCTACCCGCTAACTCGGTGATAAAAAAGGGCAAAGCCGTCAACAAAGTTGAGGCCGCCAAAAATGTCAAAAAGTTCATGATCTACCGTTGGAACCCTGAAACAGAAGAAAATCCGCGCCTTGACACTTACGAAGTGGATTTAGACAACTGTGGGCCGATGGTGCTTGACGCGCTCATCAAGATAAAAGACGAAATAGACTCCACCCTAACATTTCGCCGCTCCTGCCGTGAAGGGATTTGTGGCTCCTGTTCCATGAATATTGACGGTACCAACACGCTCGCCTGTACCAAACCGATTGAAGACATCAAAGGCGCTGTCAAGGTTTATCCACTACCACATACGGACGTGGTAAAAGACTTAGTGCCTGATTTAACGCACTTTTTTGCCCAATATGCCGCTATCGAACCGTGGCTACAAACCCAAACACCGCCCCCACCTGACCGCGAAATGCTGCAATCGAAGCAAGATTGGGCCTTGCTAAATGGTTTATATGAGTGTATTTTATGCGCCTGTTGCTCAACCAGTTGTCCGAGTTACTGGTGGAATGGAGATCGCTTTTTAGGGCCAGCGATTTTGTTGCAAGCTTACCGCTGGATAGCAGACAGTCGGGATGAAATGACGGGAGAGCGTTTAGACAACCTTGAAGATCCGTTTCGTTTATATCGCTGTCATACGATAATGAATTGCACCAACACCTGTCCCAAGCAGTTGAATCCTGCCAAAGCAATTGTAGAAATCAAGAAAATGTTGGTGCAACGACGCTAATTTTCAGCGAACCCCACCATTTTAAATAAAATATTTAGAAATGAGCGAACTGTCAAAATTAAAATGGCGTTGTCGGCGCGGCATGAAGGAATTGGATGTTTTGCTGACGCGCTATCTTGAACAAAGGTATGAGCAAGCACCGATAACGGAACAGATGACATTTCAAGCTTTGCTAGAATTGCCCAATATTGACTTGTATGACTATTTAATGGGACAAAAAAAACCGGCCGACAAGGAGTTAGCCTGTTTTGGTGGGAAGGATGAGACAACTTTGTTAATAATGCGAATTAAGGGTTAAATTGAATCATAAAAAATCAATGACTTATAAAAACGTCTTTAAGATAAGATAAGTGATTTTATAACTCTTTCTTCATTCTAGGACTTACGCATTGACAGATGACCAATTTCATGATCCATTTTAAATACAAGGCATTACAAATTTTTCGTTTTCGGTCAATTTTGACAGGTTTAATCGTTGGTAACATTTTCATAACCTTATGATATTTATCATGAAAACAAAAAAGTGCGTTTGTCAAGGCGTAAGTTCTACATTCTTTTCAGTTTTCATTTTTCATTCTTAATTCATTTAGGGGTGTGTTTTTAGTCCGGTATTTAGCCGCGCAAAAATATCCACCTTGACATGATTCGATTACTCGTTTAGGAGATTTGAAGTGACTCAAAAAAAATCGGCCCCCGAAGAGACTCAAAAAAAAACGGCCCCTGAAGAAGAAAAAGATGCCGAAAGCCGTACTGAAGAGAATGGAGAAAAGGAGCTATACAACTCAGCGCCCTCCATGTTTCGTAACCGGCCTTTTTTGTTCACCATCTCTGTCTTAGCGATGGTGGCTGGTTTGATTGGATTGATTGTTTGGAAACCTGATGAATCATTCGGCAATGCTTTCCTGTCTGTTTTGGCGATGTTGTGTGGTTTTATTGGAATGATTATTTTGTTCTTTTGGTGGCTGGAAGTCATCAACACTAGACTCACCGCCACAACTGAAAGGGTCACACTGAAAATCGGCATTCTCGACAAGAATATACGCGAAGTCTTTTTGTCAGACATTCGGAGTGTGCAGATAAACCAACGTTTGCTGCAACGGATTTTGAGGACTGGTCATGTGGAAATATCGAGTGCCGCAAGCTCCGATGCTGAAATTAAAATTGATGGCATACCAAATGCCTATAAGGTAAAAGAAATCATAGATGAAAATCGTCGTAAAACTCGGCGTGTGATGGCCCCAGATGAATAGTGGCTGAAGGAGCAAGGTGAAAGGAGAAAGGTAAATCTAGCCCCTTTCCCCTTGTTCCTAGTGCAGGCTCGTTCCAGTCCCCGTACCACCACCGCCATGAGCGGTTCCTCTGCGCATCGACAGTAGGGGCAATCCTTGTGGTTGCCCCCTACCCTAAGAGGGTGGCATGTAGGGGCAATCCCTTGTGGTTGCCCCTAAACTAGGTGGTATATTAATTTTTTGGAGATGATGCTGTTGGCTGAGGTAGTTTTTCTATTGGAGCGATCCGGCACTAGCCCCTTTAGTCTAGCTTTTTCCTTTCAGTCAGCAACTCACGCACCCTCTCGTTGGCATTCTCCAATCTCAATCGCCCCGTTTTCTCCCGCCCAATATAAAGCAAACAAGCCTTAAGCATGTCGTTGTCTAATGCGAGCAATTGCGCTTCATAACGACTTTCATCTATCTTCAAGTGCTCTGAAAACAGCGCAACATAAATGCGATTGACTGCTTTAAGATCACTCAAACGTTCATCATAGTACTTAAGCACCCTTAATACCAAATACTTTTCCCTCGCATTAGACAGCACCTCCAAAGCATTGCCTTGATTAGCGCGACTTAACGACTGTAAACCCCGACTGACTCTTTGAAAAAACTCTATATTTTGCTCAGAAGCAAAAGTGATAATGGTGAGGACATGGTGCAAATGCTCTTCCCCGATTTCTTGCAATACTTTCGCTATCAAATCATGCGCTTTGCTGGTGTGCCCTAAAGATTCATGCAATTTTAACAAACCATTCACCTGAATGAATTTTTTTAACGCCTCATCGGCCCCTTGCTGCAACTGTTGGCGTTGTTCATCATTGAATTTAGAATAAATCAGCGACAAAATCTCAAAGCGTTGTTGCACTGATACAGTCTCAGAAAACACTTTTTCGAGAAGTGCCGGTTTGCACGCGCCCAAACTGAGTCGCAATAACTCTTTGCTTTCTGTAACCAAGGCACGATCTTTCGCCCCCAGCAACCGAATAATAGGCGACCAATCATCCAAAGATTGACATTCTTTGAGCGCCCGCAAGGCCGCAATTTTCATATTCTTATCAGGTGAAGAAAGCGCCTTGATAAGGCGATGTTTGTGAGGCTCCAGTTGGCCCTCAAGCATACGAATAAACGCTGTAAAGGCCGCCAACCGTACCTCGGACTTTTCGCTCTCAAGGAAAGGCAAAACCGTATCAACATAGTGCGACTGACGTAACTCACCCAACGCAGACAAATAAAGTGCCGTCTCCGGTGATTGAGGATTCGTAAGACGTGCCAGAATTTTATTCTCAATTAATTGCTTACGCAGATAGTTTGGATGATTATACAAACACAGGCAAGCCTCAACAAACACTTTTGGTGCCGGGTGTGTTAAGTGTTTTTCTATCGTGTTATTGAAGTTGACTGATTTGAATTGTGCCAGATTTTTTAGAATTAATGGCAAAACTTGGGCATCTTTTTCGGTTTGCAATGCCTCTACCAAATAGGTGACACTGGATTGATACTGCGGTAGTGCGGTTAAGGTATTGATACAAGACTCTTTGATTTTAAACCCTTGAGTTCTGAGTAGCAAATTGCCGACTTGATTGACAAAATCATTCAATCTCAGGACACGAATCATCTCCAAAGCCGCAATCACATGGTATGGATCGCTACTATTCAACTTTTGCTGTATCATCTGCTTGAGGCTGTTTTTACCACCAACGTCACCTGGGGAGGGCTGATCACCAAATAAACCTGGCTTGAGTAGGTTAATCATGCCCTTGTCATACGCACCCCATTGCGGCCAAGCAACCAAAATCCCCACGAATGAAACTATCAGAACAATCAAGGGTAACAGATAGGCTATTTCCGAATCGGCACTGCTTTTTGTTAGCAGAATCAAGAAAGTCCCGGCAATGAGCGTTGACAGCGGATGCACAATGCCACTCAGAAAGGCCTTATTGGTACCCCACTGATTGGGTGGAATGGCATTAAACAGCAAATTATTGACTGGTGTACGCCAAGCCAAGCGCATTTCTTGATTGATGAATTGAGTAAAAATTCCCAATATCAACATCACTGCGTAGCTATCGCCTTGCGCTTTCAAGTAAAAATAGAGAAAGAGTACCAACGCCACAACCGCAGACAGCACCGGATAAACCATATTACTCCCACCGATACCCCATCTCATCACGAAACGTGAGGTAAAAAGTAATTGGACAAACAGCAAAGCGAGATTGGCAAATACTTCGTAGATTGCGAAAAACGTGGCTCGTTCAGTTTCAAGATTAAAAAGCTTAATATAAATAATAGTTTGATAGTGATATTCCAACAGTTTGTTGGCAATCACAAATAATACCAAACCCACAGACATATAAAACATCAACTTAGAACCGATGATGTATTTAAAGGCTGCTCTCAATTCGCTTACAGGATTTTGATGGCCTCTCAAATCGGCGTTTCCAGCACGCACCGGACTTGAACGCGCATTAATGATGCGTAATAGCCCAAACGCGCCCAGACAAGTCCCGCCCAACACCACAATCAACTGTTGCGGCTGAAATTGAAAAACACTTAACAAGACAAATAAGGTACCCCCCCCCAAAGCGCCGCCAATAGGAATACCCGCATTGACAACCGGCGTTACGCGCTTAACTTGATGCGCCGTGAAATAAGAAGCCACCACACTGGTGGTGTGTATGGAAATTAAAATGTAAAAAAAGAAAAAGCCGACGAAGAAAAATCCATACACCCAGTTTTGCTTCGTCAAAACAAACAATAATTGTGCAATGATCGAAAAAATGGCCGTAGACAACAGGAAAAATCCCAAAATCTTCAACCCACTGAATTTCTTGGTATAGTGAGCATACACCAGAGAACCCACCATGACGGCCAAGTCTATGAGGATGAACATGAGAGGCAACTTGTCACCACCTAATTTTCCAACCAACAAGGTCATGCCAATGCTACGCGCAAAGCTGGCACCGAAGGAAAACACCAGCGAAACCAGAAAAAAGTAAAATACTCCATCCCGCTCATTGGGTCTGATGGATAAAAACTTGCCAAGGTAACGTGCTAGCATAACCAATGATAAGTGTATGTTAATTGTTAATCTAAGAATGCGAATCAAGGATGTTTATTTGATTTTTGTAAAGATAAAAAAATGAGTCAATTACTAAATTTACTAACTAAAAAATAAGGATTTAGTCCGCTCTGGTTCATTTTTCTTGCGAGTAATAACCCTTATCTACTCGTTACTCTTGGCTTTTTTCAAGAACCATGTCACGCATACGGCTAATCAACACCTTGATAAAACCAAAGGCAATTGCCGGATATTCGTGGGCTAACTGTTCCATATCATTGCGTTCAATCACCAAAAATGTGCATTGACTAGAGCAACGAGCGGTGGCCGTACGGGTTTCGGCATCAAACAATGACAATTCGCCTAGAACACTATTTTCTTTTAAGGTTGCCAGATGTTTATCCGAGCCATCTTTATTTTTTTGAAGAATCCTCACCTCACCAGACACGACAATAAACAACCTATCACCAATATCCCCTTCATAAAATAAGGTATGTCCATCCTCGTAAGCCTCTTCAGTGGCAATCGTCGATATCATGTGGATATCCTCCGTTTTCAACATTGAAAACAAGGGTATCTTATTGAGAACAATGATTTTTTCTAGTGGGAGCATCATGCCAGATTCGTAATGTCGGTTCATAATTCGAGCTTCAAGCCTTTTTCAAAGCTCGCCCAAAAAGCCTGTTAGAGTGTACTATACTGCAAACTGTTATGATTTTTATAACTTGAACCTCCCGTTTTTAGCCGTGCCAAGTATCATCTACGTTTTTTCCCGCCCTTTCCCGTTTTACTGAGCATCGCCATAAACATATACTTTGCAAATTGCGCGCTCAAGTCATTTCGTTTTCATGGCTGAGCGTGTTCCGCTGCGTGAGACATGACAAAAAACTCAAGGATGATCGAGTCTAGTATAGCTCTTTCTGTCATTTCGACGCTATGAGAAATCTATAGCTATAGCCAGTCAAGTATCGATTCCTCAATCCAAAGAAATGACAAAAACGCAAATTGTGTAAAAAAATATAAAGGCATTTTGATGGGCGACATGCCGCCGTTTGAGCCTTTTTGTCAACTTTTATGACGGTTTATTTTGTACTAGAGTTTGTAATTGTAAGAATAATATTTTGGTAGCTCAAAACTGCCAAACCTCGAAGCTTAAGCCCCACGGATTTTTGTGAACAACTCTATCAATACGCGAGTCGTGAAAATCTCACCCGTGTTCAAAACGTGTGAGCTTTCCCTTCAAAAACCAAGTTTTTTTGGGTGGAACACTACGCTCTTACTCATGGCTCTGCAAAATGGTGACCAATTGTTATCAGTTATCAGTTATTTGGGTACATTAGAGTGGATGTGACTTCATAAGATGATAGGATAAATTAATTATTAGAGTTGTCCTAAAATAAGGGTTTTCTTAATTTAACGGCTTCCCGCCATTCTCTTCCCGCCACCTTCCAGGTAGATACACTGGCTATATTAATGTCGTACCAAAGGGGCTTTTCTATTAGCCCCTTCGGTATGTGTTATTAAAGCCCCTAGAAAACGCCCCTGGCTTTCTTATTTATTTACGGACAAGTCTATTAATAATTAATAATTAATAATTGCCTGTGCGGATATTGCTATTATTTTAATGGACATTATGATGCCATAGATGGACGATAATGAGGCTATTTAAAAATTAATATTAACACAAGAACGCACAAGTCAACTACTCATTATCGATTATCGCCCATGCAGCACAGCCATTACCAATTACCCATTACCAATTCAAACCGGAGAACGTGATGCAATTGTTTAAAACAATGACTCTGAAAAGCCAATTAACCGTGGGATTTTCCCTCATGGTGGCAATTATCGCACTGGTGGTGTTCATCAACATCGCGCAAGTGCGTCATGCCCCAGAATTATCACACCGCATAACCTACATACGCACCCCAACGGCAAAAAACAGCATGATCATGTTGAACGGAGTCAAGCATGCGTTAGCCGCGCTGCGCGGTTGGATGCTGCTAGGACAGGAGAAATATAAAAAAGAAAGGGCCCAAGTTTGGTCACAAGAACTCCATGCGCCGCTTTTGCAAATGAAAAAACAGGCGCTCAACTGGACTCAGCCAGAAAACGTCACCCGACTCCTTCAAGTGGAAGGAATACTTTTCAAGTTTGAACAATTTCAACAAGACATTGAAGACATTGCCCAAACCCCAGACAATACGCCAGCCCTCAAAATGTTCTTTGAACAAGCCGTGCCTTTAGAAACCCATATGTCGGACAATATTATCCAAATGATTGAATGGGAAGCGAGCGAACCGGCGAGTGATGAGCGCAAAGCCCTATTGGGCATCATGGCAGAGGTTCACGGAACGTTAGTATTGTCATTTGCCAATCTCCAGAGGTTTCTGCTTTCTGGGGACAAACAATTCCAAACCCAATTTGAAGAAATTTTGCGCAAAAATGAACATGATTTTTATGAATTAAAAAATAACATCGCCCTTCTTAGCCCAGAACAACTCAAGGCTTTTAAAGCATTTTCAACGGCCCGCGAGACTTTTTCGCCTCTATGCTCACAAATTTTCCAAATGCGCCGTCAACCCGATTGGAATCTTGGCAACTACTGGCTCGCCACTCAGGCCGCCCCGCTGGCTGACCAATTAATTACTATATTAGAACAAATGACGGACAGTCAGCAACAATTATTGCAAGATGATGGCCACGCTATCGAAAATATTGCGCATAAACTCATCCATATCGAATGGATTTTGTTAGGGCTAGGTGCCTTGCTGGCGGGATTTTTCGGAAGGTCTATTACTCGTAGCATTTTAAAGCAAGTCGGTGGGGAACCTGCTGAAATTGCACAAATCACGAAATGTGTGGCGGCTGGCAATTTAGAGGTGCCGTTTGGACTCCACGGCAAGAAGGCTACCGGTATTTATGCCTCCCTCCAAGACATGGTTAAGGCGCATAAGGAGATCGTCAACCAAGCCAATCGACTGGCTCAAGGTGATTATTCCGTACATATTGTACCCCGCTCCGAAAAAGATATCTTGGGTAAAGCACTTTTTGAAATGACCAAACGGCTGGGAGAGATTACCACCATTTCTGAAGCCATTGCCGCCGGCGACTATAGCCGTAAAATTGATAGCAAAGGCAAAAGCGATTTGCTTGGACAAGCCATCAATCAGATGACCCAAAAGTTGCAACAAGTCACTGATGAAAGCCAAAAATTGGATTGGCTCAAAACCGGGCAAACCGAATTGAATGAAAAAATGCGCGGTGAGCAAGAACTAAGCGCTTTAACGCAAAATATCCTCAGCTATATCGCGGATTACCTCAATGCACAAGTCGGCGTGTTTTTTTTAGCCGAAGGGGAAGGCTTCAAATTAGTGAGTAGTTACGCCTATAAACAGCGCAATGGTAACTACAATGAATTTAAAAGGGGAGAAGGTCTTATTGGGCAAGCAGCCTTGGAGAAAAAAAGTATTCTCTTCACCCAAGTTCCTAAAGAACATATCAACTTGTCTATCAATTCAGGTATGGGTGAATCCCCAGCGCGCGATATTTTTGTATTGCCCCTGATTTATGAAGAGCAAGTCTTGGGCGTTTTAGAATTAGCAACTTCTCGTCATTTCACCGCCGCCGAAATAGAATTGCTTGACAGAGTTGCCGACAATATTGCTATTACTCTGAATTCGGCCCAGTCCCGCCTACGTATGCAAGCACTGCTGGACGAATATCAGAAACTCACACACACGCTGCAAACCCAACAACAAGAAATCATTGAGAGCGAAGAACGTATCCGCGCCATTGTCGATACGGTCATTGATGCCATCATCACCATTGATGAAAAGGGAATTATCGAGTCCTTTAACCCCGCCGCTGAGCAACTTTTTGGCTATACATGGTCTGAAGTCATAGGCCAGAATATCAAAATGCTCATGCCAGAACCCTATCACAGCAAACACGACCAATACCTCCGTAACTATTTAAACACCGGCCACGCCAAACTCATTGGCAACCCGCGTGAAGCCATCGGCCAGCGCAAAAACGGTTCTACCTTCCCGATAGATTTAGCCGTGAGTGAAATGATCGTCGGTGAGAAGCGCCTGTTTACAGGTATTATTCGAGATATTACCGAGCGGAAAAAGGCCGACGAAGCCTTGCGAGAGCAACAGGAAGAACTCCAGTCCACTAATGAAGAACTGCGCTCGCAACAGGAAGCGCTCCAAGAGGCCAATGAAGAACTACAAACGCAACAAGAAGAACTGGCCGCCAACAATGAAGAACTGCAAGAACAACAAGAAATACTCCTAGTTGCCAACACCAAATTAGAAGAGCGCACTAAAGCCTTAGAAGAAAGTCGGCATGCCATAGAAGAAAAAGCGCAGGCTTTAGAAATCAGCACCCGATATAAATCCGAATTTCTCGCTAATATGTCGCACGAACTGCGTACCCCCTTAAATAGCCTGCTGATACTCGCGCAACTGTTAGCCGAGAACAAAACCAGCAACTTGACTGACAAACAGGTAGAATATGCACAAACCATTTACAGTGCCGGTTCAGACTTGTTGGCGCTCATTAACGACATCCTCGATTTGTCCAAGGTGGAAGCAGGCAAAATGGAAGTCCATACTGAAGACGTATCGCTTACCGAATTGCTGGAAATGACTGAACATAAATTCCACCCTGTCGCTGAAAAAAAAGGGCTGGCTTTTAACATCACCGTTGCCGAAGACGTGCCGCCGGTGTTATACACCGACATACAGCGACTCAAACAAATCATCAACAACCTGCTCTCTAATGCCTTAAAATTTACCGGTGAAGGCGAAGTCAAGCTGACTGTGCAACGTCCCTCAAAATATCCCCAACTGACTTCGTCCCAATCGCTCAGTGGGGAAACGATCTCTCTCCTTTCACAACCGGCAGAAACGGTAGGGGAGGATTTTATTGATCCTAGAAAAATCATTGCGTTCAGCGTTGCTGATACCGGCATTGGTATTCCTAAAGAAAAACAAGACATTATATTTGAGGCCTTCAAGCAAGTAGATGGCACAACCAGTAGACGCTACGGTGGCACCGGGTTGGGTTTATCCATCTCCCGCCAGTTAGCCCAACGGCTCGGTGGCGAACTTCAATTGTCTAGTGAAGAAGGTAAGGGCAGTACCTTTACGCTCTATCTGCCTGAAATCCTTGGAAAGAGAAGTTCAGAAGTTCATGAGTTCATGAATTCAGTTATTTATGACTCAGAAGTTTCGGTGCCTTCAACGGATAAAACCCTGACAGCTGCCATCACCTCTGGTGAAACAGTGACTCAAACTGCGCCTAGCGAAGAAGCGACACCCACCGAGGAGAGCAAGGATGATAGAAACGATCTTGCCCCCTTTGACCAATTTATTTTGATTATTGAAGATGACAACCAATTTTCTCGCACCCTGATGGAATTGGCACGAGAAAAGCGCTTTAAGTGCATACTCGCCGCCGATGGTAAAACGGGCTTGCAACTGGCTGAACAATACCAACCCAATGCCATTATTCTTGATGTGGGATTACCACAAATGGATGGCTGGACAGTCATGGACAAACTGAAAGACAATCCCGAAACGCGGCATATTCCGGTGCATTTTATCTCTGCCTCTGACGAAGAGATGGACGCTAAAAAAATGGGCGCTATCGGATATTTACTCAAACCCGTCAGTCTGGCTGAACTTGGGAAAGCCTTCAAAAAGATAGAACAGTTTATTACCAAAACTCTGAAAAATCTGTTAGTTGTGGCTGCTAACAAACCGCATCAACAAAATATTCTCGATTTAGTCGGAGGCTCTGATATCCAAACCACGCTGGCAGCGACAAAGGCGGAAGCCTTACAACAACTGCACACGGCCCAATTTGACTGTATTATCCTCGATTTAGATAGCGAACCGGGCGCTGGCATCCAACTGCTTGAGCCACTGCACAATGAAGACAACCTCTCCCAGATACCGGTGATTATCTATGCGGATCGAGAACTCACACCGTCGGAAGAAGCGACATTACAGCGCTGTGCGAACAATCTCACCATCAAAGCCGTGAGATCGCCAGAACGTTTATTAGACGAAGCCACTTTGTTTCTCCATCAGATAGAAGCCAACTTGTCTTCGGAAAAGCGCAACATGATTCGTATGGTGCATGACAAAGAGGCCATCCTGAAAAATAAAAAAGTCTTAGTGGTAGATGATGATATGCGTAATGTCTTTGCTTTGGTAACCGTACTGGAGGACAAAGACATGGAAGCTGTCGTTGCACAAAACGGCCACGTAGCACTCGCATTATTGGAAAAACATCCTGATATTTCCCTCGTTTTAATGGATATTATGATGCCAGAAATGGACGGCTATGAAGCGATGCAACAAATTAGAAAACAACCCCGCTACCGTCAACTACCCATTATCGCCCTCACAGCGAAAGCCATGAAAGGCGACAAAGCCAAATGTATCGAAGCAGGGGCGAATGACTACATCTCCAAGCCGGTAGATACAGACAAACTGATTTCACTGCTGCGAGTCTGGCTTTATCAGTGAATGAGTAATGGGTATATTAATGAAAAATTAAAAATTAAAAATGAAGCGTTTGTAGTAGTGGCTTTAGCCACTCAAAAGGCATTAGTTTGTAGTAAGTACTGAAGCATAAATTTTAGGGTATTTTAAGACAAGCCAATATCGAAGGGGCAACCATAAAGGATTGCCCCTACATGACACGACGGTTCGTAGGGGCAATCCCACGTGCAAAGCCCCTTTTGATTCCTGCAAAATACCTGATAATATGTATGTGCTTCGGTACTTAGTAGCTTTAGCCACTCAAAAGGCATTAGTTTGTAGCGACGATGGTGGGCAACACGTTGCCCACCCTACAACGTTTTTATATCTAATTTTTACCTATTGGGATATTAAAAATGACGAACACAGCCACTTTTTCCCAGTTCGGCTCTGGAACACACATCAGTTTGTTTCGCTCACTGCGAAGCCAACTCATTTTGCTGTTCCTAGCCGTTTCGCTTATCCCGCTCATCACCGTGACGCTGCTGATCGACTATCAAGCTCAAAATGCGTTGAAGACGGAAGTTATCAATAAGCTGATCGCTGTACGTGACATCAAAGCCAACCAGATCGCCAAGTATTTTGAAGAACGCTTGGGCGACGTGAAAGTACTCTCTCAAAATTCCTCCACCGTCGCTGCTATACGCGCCTTTGACAAGGCAGTCGAGGCGAGCATGAAGGATTTGGACACGAAAGAGGCTGGGGCTATAAACCACTATCGCTCTTTGTATGTGGGCAAACCAGAGTTCGCAAATGCGGAAGATGGCAGCGCCTATAGTGCCGCCCATGCACAATACCACCCGATGTTCAAAGCGTACAAGGAAGTCTATGGCTACTACGATATCTTCCTAGTGGAACCACACGCTGGGAACATCGTCTACAGCGTTATGAAAGAGGACGACTTTGGAACATCGCTGAAAAGTGGGCCATATGTAGGCACGAATATAGGCCATGTTTTCCAACAATCCGTCGTTGCCACCGAGCGTGATTTCACTTGGTTGGAAGATTTTGCCTATTACGAACCTTCCAAAGAGGCCGCCTCATTTGTCGCTTCGCCCATCTTTGATGACTCTAAGTTGATTGGTGTACTGATTTTTCAACTGCCTACGGCTCAGATCGATGCCATCATGCAAGAACATACCGGCCTCGGTGAAACAGGCGAAACCCTCCTCGTGAGTTCCGACGACTTTTTACTGCGTTCAAATTCACGTTTTTTCGAGGAAAGCACCCTCTTCAAACAAAAGGTGGACAATGAGGCCACTCGCGCTTCGGCCGCTGGCATTGCCGGCGTAAAAGAAATTCTTGACTATCGCGGTGAACCAGCCATCATCGCCCACACACCACTGAAGATTTCCGGTGTCAGATGGTCGTTAAATGCCAAGATAGATGAGGCAGAAGCCTTCGCGGCGGCCTACCAAATGCTTAATTTGATGTTAACCATCAGTGGTATTGGCGCGGTGATAGTGTTGGGCATCGCTTTCTTTGTTAGCAACTCCATAACCAAACCGGTGCGGGCTATGACCCAGATTGCCCGTCAGTTGGCAGGGGGCGACTTGAACCTGACCGTTGATATCAACAGACAAGACGAAATCGGCGTGATGGCTAACGCATATCGACAGATGATCGCTAACCTGCGTCAAGTCATTGACGATATTGTTCAAGTTTCTCAGGGATTAGCCAAAGGCCGCCTAAGCGTTACGCCTCAATCGGAATACCGTGGCGACTTCGTTCAAATCAAAAATGCCCTAGAAACGGCCTTGTCCAACCAGCGGCAAGTGATTGAAGACATTGTTCAAGTCTCTCAGGGATTAGCCCAAGGCATTCTTTCTATCAGTTCTCAGGCCGAATACCAAGGCGACTTTGTCCAAATCAAGGACGCTTTGGAGACAGCATTGACTGATCTACGGCGTGTCATTGAGGACATTGTTCAAGTCTCTCAAGGATTAGCAGAAGGCGACCAAAACATCACGCCTCAAGCAGATTATCGTGGCGACTTCGTTCAGATTAAGAATGCCCTAGAAACGGCCGCTGTCAAGTTAGCCGCGACAACGAAACAGAATGCCTCACAAGATTGGCTTAAAACCGGGCAAAATCAGCTCAATGACCAAATGAGCGGTGAACCCAATCTCGTCGAATTGACCTATAATCTCGTTTCCTTTCTCACCCTTTATTTAGAAGCGCAGATTGGGCTATGCTATTTGGTTGAAGATTCCGCCAACCACCACAATCGCCGTCTGAAACTGACTGCTAGTTATGCCCAAGCTCGGCGCAAAAATCTCGCCGATGAATTTGAATTCAGCGAAGGCTTAGTCGGGCGAGCCGCGCGGGAACAAAAAAGCCTCCTTATTACCATTGATGCTGGGCTAGAGGAAGAAACGGTACCTCGGCATCTCATTGTAATTCCATTTATCTATGAAAATACCGTGAAAGGCGTAGTTTTAATCGCTTCGTCAGAGGTGCTTACCGAGATTCAACGGGATTTTATCCATCAAGTCATGCCCAGTATTGGGATAGCGGTGAATTCTGTCGAATCACGTACCAAAATGCAAGAACTGTTGCAACAAACCCAAATTCAAGCACAAGAATTACAAAGCCAACAGGAAGAATTACAGCAAAGCAACGAAGAATTACAAAGTCAGTCTGAGGAATTGCAAAGTCAATCCGAAGAATTACAAAGCCAAGCTGAAGAACTCCGTCAGACTAACGAAGCACTTGAAGCGCGTACTCAAGCGCTAGAACGGCAACAAGACGACATCCGCGAAAAGAACTTGGCACTAGAAAAAACCCAGCAAGTCATGGAAGCCAAGGCTCAGGAATTGGAATTGGCGAGCAAATATAAATCCGAATTTCTCGCCAATATGTCCCATGAGTTACGCACGCCCTTAAATAGTTTGCTGATACTCGCACAACTGTTGGCTGATAATAAAAAGGGCAACTTAACCGACAAACAAGTGGAATATGCACGGACGATTCACAGTGCCGGTTCCGACTTGCTCACGCTTATTAACGACATCTTGGATTTGTCCAAGGTAGAAGCCGGCAAAATGGAAGTTAACCTTGATGACGTACCACTGGCGGAATTAGTCGCTATTTTGGAACACAAATTCCGCCATGTCGCTGAAGAGAAAGGACTGACATTCAACCTCATGGTAGCCGAAAACTTGCCGCCCTTCGTAAAAACAGACGCGCAAAAACTCCACCAAATCATCAACAATTTGCTTTCCAATGCTTTTAAGTTTACCACTGAAGGCGAAGTCAAGGTGACGGTGCAACGGCCCAAATCTCCACAATGGCCCCTTTCGCAGCGCTCTCCCATTTCGCAAACGGGATCCGAGGGGGATTTCATTGCTATCAGCGTCACGGAGACCGGTATTGGTATTCCGAAAGAAAAACAACAACTTATATTTGAAGCCTTCCAACAAGTGGATGGTACCACTAGCCGTCGTTATGGTGGAACGGGACTCGGCTTATCCATCTCTCGCCAGTTAGCCAAACTGTTAGGTGGCGATATTCAACTGCACAGTGAAGAAGGCAAGGGCAGTACCTTCACATTATATTTACCCGAAACCCTTGAAACGAGAAATTCAGGAGTCAACGGGTTCACAAGTTTTGGAGTTCAAGAGTTCAGTCTCTCAGGCGGAAAGGACTCAGAAGCTTCAGTGGCATCACAAACGGATGAAGGGCTGACACCCATAACCGCTGGCGAGAGAATAGAAACCCCGTCTTTCCAAAAAACGGGGTTTCTTGAGAGGAGCGAGGATATTGCTGATATTGCTGACGATAGAGAGAGTCTAAAACCCGAGGACAAATCCATTTTAATTGTTGAAGATGATCGCAAATTCTCCAATATTCTTATGGAAATCGCACGAGAAAAGAACTTCAAGTGCATTATTGCCGAAGATGGCCGAACCGGCTTACATTTAGCAGAACAATATAAACCCAATGCCATTATACTTGATATTGGTTTACCGCAATTAGATGGTTGGACAGTCATGGAAAGGCTGAAAGACAATCCCGACACGCGACATATTCCGGTACATTTTATGTCGGCCTCTGATCAAAGTATGGACGCAAAAAAAATGGGGGCTATCGGTTATTTGCTCAAGCCCGCCAGTATGGAACAACTTGGAACTGCCTTCCATTCGATAGAACAGTTTTTGGCTCAGACGGTGAAAAACGTGTTGGTGGTTGCGGATAACGAGCCGCGTCAACAGAACATTCTGGATTTAGTCAAAGGTGAAAATATTCAAATCACGCTGGCAATCACAAAAGCCGTCGCGTTGGAACACCTACAAATGAGATCGTTTGATTGTGTGATTCTGGATATGGATATAGAACAGAAGTCTGGTTGCCAACTGCTTGAACAAATGCAAAATCAAGAAGGCTTATGCCAAATTCCGTTGATTGTCTATGCAGACCACGAATTAACCACCTCTGAGGAAACATTATTACAGCAATGTGCGGACAGTCTCCCAGTCAAATCGGTGAGATCGCCAGAACGTTTATTGGACGAAGCCACCCTATTTCTTCATCAAATAGCGGCCAACTTACCTAAAGAAAAACGCAACATGCTACGGATGGTGCATGACAAGGCGGCGATTCTAAGGAAAAAAAGAGTGTTAATTGTGGATGATGACGTGCGAAATGTATTTGCCTTGGCAACGGTGCTAGAGGACAAAGACATGGAAGTTGTCTGCGCTCAAAACGGTTACGAAGCACTGGCATTATTGGAAACCTACGAGGACATTGCCCTTGTTTTGATGGACATTATGATGCCCGAAATGGACGGTTATGAAGCCATGCGGCAAATCAGAAAGCAACCCCGCTATCGTCAACTACCCATTATTGCCCTCACCGCGAAAGCCATGAAAGGCGACAAAGCCAAATGTATCGAAGCCGGTGCGAATGACTATTTATCCAAACCCGTGGACACTGATAAACTGATTTCGCTGATGCGAGTGTGGTTATATCGGTAACTACTAACGAACGGCCTTGAATTGAGTTTGTAGTAGGCGTTTTCTTGAGTTTGTAGTAGGCGATTTATCGCCTAAGTGGCTAAAGCCACTACTACAAACTCTAACTAACGGCCTTTTCTTGAGTTTGTAGTTTGTAGTTTGTAGTAGGCGATTTATCGCCTAAGTGGCTAAAGCCACTACAAACAAGTGGCTAAAGCCACTACTACAAACTCTAACTAACGGCCTTTTCTTAAGTTTGTAGTTTGTAGTTTGTAGTAGGCGATTTATCGCCTAAGTGGCTAAAGCCACTACTACAAACAAGTGGCTAAAGCCACTACTACAAACAAGTGGCTAAAGCCACTACTACAAACTCTAACGAACGGCCTTTTCTTAAGTTTGTAGTTTGTAGTTTGTAGTTTGTAGTTTGTAGTAGGCGATTTATCGCCTAAGTGGCTAAAGCCACTACTACAAACTCTAACTAACGGCCTTTTCTTGAGTTTGTAGTTTGTAGTTTGTAGTAGGCGATTTATCGCCTAAGTGGCTAAAGCCACTACTACAAACAAGTGGCTAAAGCCACTACTACAAACTAACTAACTGCCTTCATTTTATCTAAAAACACTTCAGTCCGAAAACGCTGTGCTTGTGCCTGACAAGCCTCGCGCATTTTCAATGCTCTTTGTGGTGTCATGCTTTCTACTGCTTGACAAATCGCCTCAATGCTGGGCGGTGATTCCAGCAAAAGGCCTGTCTGTTCCGGTATTATAGTTTCTAATAGGCCTCCTTCGGCCACACCAATCACGGGTTTGCCGGCTGCCATCGATTCTAACGGCGACATGCCAAAATCTTCGTCCTTAGGTAAGTACAGTGTCGCAATAGCATTACCCACCAAAGCCGCTAATTGTGTCTCATCAAGCCAACCGGTCAAATGAATATTGGACGCATTTTTGGCAAGTCGTTGTAATCGCTGAAATTCTTCTCCGCCAGACGCGACGATAAGGCGTTTTTGGGGCATTTTCAAAAACGCGTTGATAATTAAATCGACTCTTTTTAATGGATCTAAGCGGCCCGTTGACAAGTAATAATCGCCTTGGCTTTGCCAAATAAAACGCGCGGTGTCGCAGGGCGGATATATTATTAGCGCGTCTTTGCCTAAATAGTGTTTAATGCGTCGGCGCACGTTTTGGGAGTTGGCAATCAGGATGTCCATCTGCGCTATCGCGTCTTCATAGCGAGGTTGTAGGTAATCAATAAAAGCTTGTAGGGCTGGACGTAAATAAAAAGGTAATCGCTCCAAATAAAAGTCACGTTGATCATAAATAAATCGGGGCGGTGTATGACAATATAATATATTACGTCCAGACGGATGGTGAGGCACCGCTAACGGGGTATAAAAGCCGCTATAAATCACCGTGTCGTAGTCTTTTAAAAAAGCGGTGCGCCGCGCAAACGTGCGAGCCAGTTTAAATTGTCGCCACAGCGGGATGGCGCTGTGGGCGCGTAAATCGTGTTGAGGTTGGGAGACATTTAAAAAAGGGTGTCTAGCACGGGCAAAGCCGTAGCCTAAAGAGGCCGGTAATCCTTGAGCTAAAACGCTCGATAGTCGGCCGCCGCCTTCTAAGGATTCAAAATAGTCATGTAAAACAATCACTTTCATGTAGGCCCTACTTCTCCGTTTGTAGTAGGCGATTTATCGCCTACCGTTTGTAGTAGGCGATTTATCGCCTTTCGTGGCTAAAGCCACGACTACAAACAAACTAAAAATCCGTTTATTCCACTAATTATAAGTAAATATTTGATATGATTAATAATTATATTACTCACTGATCTCACCACCTATCAGTTTGTCTAGTACAACGAATTACGCGGATAAACGAATTACCGGGATAAGTACAACGAATTACGCGGATAAACGAATTACCGGGATAAACGAATTTCTTGGTTTGTCTAGTACAACGAATTACGCGGATAAACGAATTGAATTACCGGGATAAACGAAGTACAACGAATTACGCGGATAAACGAATTGAATTACCGGGATAAACGAAGTACAACGAAACGCAGTTTTGGCCCGCCAATTACGCGGATAAACGAATTATTACCGGGATAAACGAATTAAAATTTCCTGTCTTAATAAATCCACTTAGGATTAGGGGAGATCACTCCTTGTTAATGATCCCTTAAAAAGGGCGAAGGACTGGAAAAATCCGCTAAGTCCCAAATCCGTTGTACTAGATTAGCTCAATACGCCTCAAAATCAAGGAGTGATATCCCCTAATCCGTTGTACTTAATATTCAATGAGTTATCAAAAACTGATAGGTGGTAAGACTCACTGAGATTTAAAGTCGAACTCACGTTATTATTATGTTCAGCTACTTCACTGATAATTGATAACTGCTATGAACACTTTTAACAACTTAAAAGTCGGCACCAAAATAGTTGTCGGCTTTGTTATTATGTTAGGACTAATGACAGTCATTGGTGGCGTGGCCCTATTCCAGATTACCCAAATCAAGGCCACCGTGACTGATTTGGCTGACAACCTCGCCAAGGATCAACATTTGTCTGACCAAATGGTTGCCAGGATTTTGCTGGCTCGCTTCTATGCCAATAAATACATTCGAGGCCAAAACCCCGATGACTTAAATCGCTTCAATGAAGAGTTCGCCAACTTTAAAGAACTCTTGGCACAGGCCGATCAAGAAATCACTAAGAATGAGCGAGTCAAAATGCTCACCAGTATCAAGGCTGGCGTACAAGACTACGGCAACCATTTTGCCCAAGTGACTCAGCTCATGGATAAACGGCGTAAAACGCTATTGGAGGTACTTGATGTCCAAGGGCCGATGGCCGAAAACCAGTTGCAACAACTGCGCGAAAGTGCCTTCCAAGCGAAAGATGCCACCGCCTCATTCTACGCCGGCCATGCTCAGCGTGCGTTGCTGTTGATGCGCCTAGATGCTTTCAAATACCTCGATCAAGGTGACACGCAATGGGTACAAAAGTTTGAAAAACGTTACCAAGAGGCCCAAGCCGCCTTTAAAAAGCTTGACGAAGAACTTCAAGACGCGACTCGTCGCCAACTGGCCCAAAAAGCCCAAGCGGCTGTCAATCGGTACCATAAAAGTTTCAGTGGACTCCAAGCCGACTACGTTCAACAAAACCAAGCCATTGAGAGCCAATTGAACGTGATTGGGCCGCTGGTACGAAAAACGGCCTCCGAAATGTCGGCCAGCGTCAGTGCTGACTTTGATGAAGCCAATCAGGCTACCCAAGCACTCGTTGCCCAAACATGGACGGGATTGTTGATCACGATGATTATTGCTACCCTCGTTGGCTTAGGCTTAGGTTTTGCCATCTCGCGTAGTCTCACCCTCCCACTGGCAACCGTGATTAAAATGACCGACAAAATGAGTGTTGGCAATATGAACCAAATGGTTGAGATGAAAAGCAGCCGCGATATTGACCAAATCACCGCTCGTCAGGACGAAATGGGTGACATCGGGCGAGCCTTCTACGCGTTAGCCGGTTATTTTAAGATCGTGATTGAAGATATTGTCCAAGTTTCTCAGGGATTAGCAGAAGGCCGTCTGCGCGTCACACCCAAGGCAGAATATCGAGGCGATTTCCTCCAAATCAAAAAAGCCTTGGAAATCGCTTTATCCGATTTGGGGCAAGTGATTAAAGACATTGTTCAACTCTCTCAAGGATTGGCAGAGGGCAAGCAGAACGTTATGGCTCAAGCCGAATACCGAGGCGACTTTGTCCAAATCAAAAACGCGTTAGAAACGGCCGCTACCAAACTGGCCGAAGCCACGGCTAAAAACGCTCTCCAAGACTGGCTAAAAACAGGGCAAACGCAGTTAAATGAACAAATGAGTGGTGAACAAGATGTCATTACACTGGCAAAGAACATCATCACTTTCCTCACCACCTATTTAAAAGCACAAGTCGGCGTATTTTATCTGCTTGAAGGCGAAAGGAGCAAGGTGCCGGGAGAAAGAAAACGGGAGCAAGGCGCAACGGAAAAGGGGGCCCTTAGTGACAGTGTCCGCTTAAAACTCATCGCCAGTTACGCCTATAGCCAACGCAAAGGCTTGCCCAATGAATATAAAATCGGCGAAGGACTCATTGGACAAGCCGCCCTAGAACAGGAAACTCTCCTCGTCACTGAAGTGCCAGAAGATTACATTTATATTCAATCTGGTATAGGAGAAGCTGTACCTAATAATATCCTTGTTATTCCATTTCTGTCTGAAAATGCTGTCAAAGGTGTTATTGAAATCGGCTCATTCCATGAAATCACCGAAGTTCAGCTAGAATTTCTTAAGCAACTCATGCCGAGTATTGGGATAGCAGTTAATACGGCCGACTCACGGACTCAGATGCAAGAACTGCTGCAAAAAACTCACTCAATTTAAACAGTAGGTGCTTTAGCGCCTAAGTTTGTAGTAGGTGCGTTTTTGCGTTTGTAGTAGGTGCGTTTTTGCGTTTGTAGTAGGCGCTTTTTTGCGTTTGTAGTAGGCGCTTTAGCGCCTAAGTTTGTAGTAGGTGCTTTTTTGCGTTTGTAGTAGGCGCTTTAGCGCCTAAGTTTGTAGTAGGTGCTTTTTTGCGTTTGTAGTAGGTGCTTTAGCGCTTAAGCTTGTAGTAGGTGCTTTTTTGCGTTTGTAGTAGGCGCTTTAGCGCCTAAGTTTGTAGTAGGTGCTTTAGCGCCTAAGTTTGTAGTAGGTGCTTTTTTGCGTTTGTAGTAGGCGCTTTAGCGCCTAAGTTTGTAGTAGGTGCTTTAGCGCCTAAATTAGTAGGAGTTGTTTAGCGCCTAAGTTGCCTTCCTTACGTTTGGACGACTGTTTGGACTCCGGCCAAACTAAAGGGGCGCATTCCCATTTTCACGGACAGTTAATTTTCACGGACAGTTAAGTACAACGGATACGCGCGCCGAAACGGATAAGGCTCTGTTGGAATTATTCGCACCGATAGATAAATAGCGGCAACTTTTATAAATAGTGGAGAATGAATGAATCACAAGACATCAGGATGAATCTTGTCTTTTTAGCCGTTTTTTTCGCGTATCCGTTGTACTTGTCCGTGAAAATGGGAATGCGCCCAACTAAAGTTTGGACTCCTGCCAAACGTTAGTTTGGACGACTGCCAAACTAATGTTTGGACTCTTGTTGATCTCGCTTCGCTCGTTACTGCGTTTCGCTACGCTCTGCCCAGCCTACATGAAAATCTGTTCACATCAAATGAAGTCACACTCATCCATTGATCTATACTAGTTCGTTATACTACACTAATCCGTTGTACTACACTAATCCGTTGTACTAGAGGGAATGAAAAGGGCCCAGACTCAATCCGTTTATACCGCTAAACTTCGTTCCGAGCGGAGCGAGATCATTCATTGTACACTGTCTTATATGATAAGGATTGGCAAATAAATAACTTCCGCCAATAGCTAAAGCAATTGTCTAATAGATCAAGTACCCTAAAGGGCACTGAACCCATGAAGGGCAAGTTAAATTTTCTTCGATCCTAACTGATACTGATAACTGATAACTGATAACTGACCAATGAAAACACTATTCACTTTCATCAAAATGAAAATTTTCCGCTCTCTGCGGGGCAAACTTATTTTACTGTTTTTGACTATATCACTGTTGCCACTCCTCACCATGGGCATCCTCGCTTACACGCAGGCTAAAAAAGCCTTGGAAACCCAAATGACTCATCAACTGATTGCCGTGCGCGACATCAAGGCAAATCAAATCGAAAGGTACTTTCGTGAGCGACTCGAGGACGTAAAAGTCATGTCCAACAATCCCTCCACCATCGCCGCTGTACGTGCCTTTCATAACGCGGTGAAAACGGGTATGAAAGCGTTGGACACCAATGAGGGAGAGGCCATAAAACACTATCGTTCTCTCTATCTCAATAAACCCAACCTTGTGAACGCCAACGATGGCAGTGCCTACAGTGCTGTACACGCTCAATACCACCAGATGTTCAAAGAATACCAAAAAGCGCACGGCTACCATGACATTTTCCTCGTAGAGCCGCACATTGGAGCCATCATCTACACGGTTGGAAAAGAAAACGACTTTGGCACCAGTCTTATCAATGGACTTTACGCCAACACCAACCTTGGCGAGGCCTTCAAGGAAACCGCAGCGGCAACCCGTCGTGATTTCACGCTACTCAAAGACTTTGCCCACTATGCACCCTCCAATGGTGCGGCCTCATTTGTGGCTTCACCCATTTTTGATGAATCTCAATTAGTGGGCGTACTCCTCTTCCAATTACCCATTAACCAAATCGACACCCTCATGCAAGAAGGCAGTGGCTTGGGAGAGACAGGCGAAACCCTTTTGATTAGTTCCGACGACTTTATCCTGCGTTCAAATTCGCGCTTTTTTGAGGAAAGCACCCTGTTAAAACGCAAAGTAGACACCGAAGCCACTCGCGCTTCGGCGGCCGGCAAAACCGGTGTGAAAAGTATTATTGATTATCGCGGTGAACCCACCCTCATCGCCCACACACCCCTTTCAATTCCCAACGTCAAATGGTCGCTGAATGCCAAAATCGATCAAGCCGAAGCCTTCGCGGTAGTCCACCATATGTTAACCCTAATGTTGCTCATCATGGGAATTATTGCCGTGATAGTCGTGACTGTGGCCCTATTTATTGGCAAATCCATCGTCAAACCAATACTGACGATGACTCAAATAGCCCGTCAACTAGCGGCCGGCAACATGAACCAAACCATTGAAATCAAAAGCCAAGACGAAATTGGCCTCATGGGCAACGCGTTCCAACAAATGATTGCTCATTTAGGCCAAGTCATTGATGACATTGTGAAAGTGTCTAAAGGACTCGCGGCCGGCAACTTACACGTCACGCCTCAAGCGGAATACCAAGGCGACTTTATCCAAGTCAAAAATGCCTTGGAAACCGGTTTATCCAATCTGCGGTTGGTGGTTGATGACATCGTCCAAATCTCACAAGGATTAGTAGAAGGTAAGCGGCGTGTCATCGCTAAAGCAGAATATAACGGCGATTTTATACCAATTAAGAATAGCTTAGAAACGGCTTCTGTCAAGTTGGCGGAAACGACGGCCCAAAATAATATCCAAAACTGGTTGAAAACAGGGCAAACCCAACTCAATGACAAAATGCGTGGCGAACAAGATATCATTCAACTCGCCAAAAACATCATCACTTTCCTTGCCAAGTACTTAGAAATGTCGGTGGGCGTATTCTATCTGCTTGAAGAAGGGGAAATGGGAAAGGAGCCAGGGGAAAGAAGCCAGGTGCAACGGGAAACGGAAAATGGGCCCGTTAGCGAAACTGCCCGCTTAAAACTTGTCGCCAGTTATGCTTATACCCATCGCAAAGGAATCAGCAATGAATTTATAATTGGCGAAGGATTGGTAGGACAAGCGGCCTTGGAGCAAAAACAAATCCTCATCACCAAAGTGCCGGAAGACTACTATATCCAAATTCAATCAGGCTTAGGCAAAGCCTTACCTCGCAACGTCCTCATACAACCGTTGAAGTATGAAAACGCCCTCAAAGGCATCATAGAGCTCGCCTCTTTCAAAACCCTCACCGACATTCAACTGGAATTGATTGCTCAGATAACGCCAAGTATTGGCATTGCTGTGAACACGGCCGAATCACGTTATCGCGTCCAAGCCCTGTTACAACAAAGCCAGACGCAAACCGAAGAATTACAAAGTCAGGCTGAAGAACTACAAACTCAGAGCGAAGAATTACAAACTCAGAGCGAAGAACTACAAACGCAACAAGAAGAATTGACTCAAACCAACGAAGCGCTTGAACAACGCACCAAAGAATTAGAACAGCAAAGAAATGACATTCAAGCCAAAAATATCGCGCTGGAACAAAGCCAACAAACGCTTGAAACTAAAATGCAAGAATTAAAACAAGCCAGTCAGTACAAATCAGAATTTCTCGCCAACATGTCCCATGAATTACGCACACCATTAAACAGTCTGCTCATTCTGGCACAACTGTTAGCCGACAATAAAACCGGCAACTTGACTGACAAACAAGTAGAATACACCAAAACCATTCACAGTGCCGGCTCCGATTTGCTCACCCTCATCAACGACATTCTCGACTTATCCAAAGTAGAAGCGGGCAAAATGGAAGTTCATCTCGAAGAATTATTGCTAACTGACTTGGTAGAGAGGTTTGAAAAGAAATTCCATCCGGTTGCAGAAAACAAAGGGCTGGCTTTTCATATCACCGTGGCTAAAGACTTGCCACCCGTCATCAACACCGACGTGCAACGACTCCAACAAATCATAAACAATCTGCTCTCCAATGCCTTCAAATTCACCACGACAGGAGAAATCAAGCTTACCATGCAGCGTCCCTCAACTGGCGACAACCTCTCCGAAATGGGGCTTGATGTCGCTAAAACCATTGCGTTCAGCGTGACAGATACCGGCATAGGCATTCCTGAAGACAAAAAACGAGTTATCTTTGAAGCCTTTCAACAAGTGGACGGCACCACGAGCCGCCGCTATGGCGGCACCGGGCTCGGTTTATCCATTTCCCGTCAATTTGCTCGACTACTTGGCGGCGAATTACAATTACACAGCGAAGAAGGCAACGGCAGTACCTTTACCTTATATTTGCCAGAAACAAGGCCTTCAAAAGAAGAATTAGTTCAAAACAAGTTCAGCAGTTCAGAAGAACAGCAGTACCTGAGTTCAGACATTCAAGACTCAGAATCTCCTACGCCCTCACCAACGGAAAAAGCCCTGACACCCACAGGCACTCAAGTAGAAACCCCGTCTTTTGAAAAAACAGGTTTTCTTGAAACGACAGAAGAAATTATTGATGATAGGGCCCATATGACTTCAGAAGAAAAATCTCTGTTAATCATTGAAGATGACCAGAAATTTTCAACCATTCTCGCCGACTTAGCGCGGCAAAAAGGCTTTAAATGTATGATTGCCCAAGACGGCCGGACAGGCCTCCAACTCGCCGAAGAATATCAACCCCATACCATTATCCTTGACGTGGGTTTACCCCAGCTAGATGGCTGGACGGTGATGGAAAAGCTCAAAGACAATCCCGACACCCGACACATTCCCGTGCATTTTATTTCCGCCTCAGAACCCAGTTTGGATGCCACAAAAATGGGCGCTATCGGCTATTTGCACAAACCCGTCAACATGGAGCAACTTGGAGAAGCTTTTAAAAAGATAGAACAATTTATTACCAAGACAATGAAAAATCTGTTAGTAGTTGTTGATAATGAAGTGCATCAACAACAGATTCAGGATTTAGTCAGCAGTGAAAATGTTAAAATCACATTCACTGCCACGAAAGCCGCGGCCTTACAACACCTACAAGAGGCCTCTTTTGATTGTATTATCCTCGATATGGATATAGAACAACGTTCTGGCACTGGGCTACTTAAACAAATGCAAAATCAACAAGGCTTCTGCCAAACACCCTTTATTATCTACACGGAACGCGAATTGACCTCGTCCGAAGAAGCGCTACTCCTGCGCTGTGCGGACAAACTTCCCATCAAATCGGTGAGCTCGCAAGAACGTTTACTAGACGAAGTCACCCTCTTTCTCCACCAATTAGAAGCCAACTTACCCGTCGAAAAGCGCAACATGCTACGGATGGTACATGACAAAGCCGCGATTCTCAAACACAAAAAAGTCTTGATTGTGGATGATGACGTGCGAAATGTGTATGCCTTGGCAACCGTTTTAGAAGACAAAGACATGGAAGTGGTTTGCGGTAAAAATGGCAAAGAGGCGCTGGCGTTATTGGAAGAAGAGATTGCCATTGTGCTAATGGACATTATGATGCCCGAAATGGACGGCTATGAAGCCATTCAAGAAATCAGAAAACAACCCAGCTACCGCAAACTACCCATTATTGCCCTCACCGCCAAAGCCATGAAAGGCGACAAAGCCAAATGTATTGAAGCCGGCGCAAATGATTACTTATCTAAACCGGTGGACACTGAGAAACTCATCTCACTGATGCGTGTCTGGCTCTATCGGTAAATTCAGTGATCAGTTATCAGTGATCAGTTATCAGAGTTTGGCAGGAGTCCAAACTTTAGTTTGGCAGTCTAGGCATCCAAACTTCAGTTTGGCAGTCGTCCAAACTAACGTTTGGCAGTGCCAAGTTAAAACTGGCCGACTCCTGTTACCCGTCAATAGAACATAAACCTCGGAGGCTTCCAGGTAGTTACACTGGCTTTCTTTAATAAAACGCCCCTTCGGGGCTTCCAGAAAGGGGCGTTGCCCCTAGCTTTAATAAGATGCCCCTTCGGGGCTAATAGAGGTTTTAAAGTCAGCCCCAACGGGGCGATATTAATATAGCCAGGGGCAACGCCCCTGGCTCTCGTTAAGGCAAAAAGGTGGGCCATTAACAAAACTTAGTTTTTTAATTTTACAACCTGGCCCACTTTTTTCAAAGCCCTAGCGCAAAGCTCGGTGGTTTGTCCCAAAATGAGGTAAGAAATTATTTATTTTTTGGCGGCATCGTTGCTTATAATAACTGCCGGGCGTTGTTTTTGTATTTCTCCTCCAACAGAAGGCTCAAAATTAACCCACCACACTTCACCGCGTTTCATCTTGTACATCTCCACAAGTCGCTTGTGCCCACTCTAAGGCTTCTGTTTCACGGGATTCATCCAATGCCATTTGACGATAGGCCGTTTCCAAATCGGTTTCAATGACATGAGGACGCACTAAACTTTCAATAAATTGGCTGATATTTTGTTGCCCGATGATCAGGTGCAGTCCTTCGTAAATTTGTTCATCAAGTGTGATTGTCAGTGTTTTTGGCATATCCGCTCCTTATAAGGCGCATTGTTTAGACTTAGGATTGACATCAACATTTTTCCATCAAGCGATTATCGGCGATAAGTCAAATAACGGCGGTACAAATAGGAGTCCAAACTTTAGTTTGGCAGTGCCAAGTCAAAATTGGCCGACTCCTGTTACTCGTCAATAGAACATAAACTGAAGCGGTTTACCTTCCTTCCGATGTTTCTATCGTTAAGGCAAAAAGGTGGGCCATTAACAAAACTTAGTTTTTTAATTTTACAACATGGCCCACTTCTTTCCAAGCCCTAGCGCAAATTTCGCAAACTGAAGAGGTTTACCTTCCTTCCGTGGTTTCTCTCGTTAAGGCAAAAAGGTGGGCCATTAACAAAACTTAGTTTATTCGTTTTACAACCTGGCCCACTTGTTTCCAAGCCCTAGCGCAAATTTCGCAAAGAGGTTTCTCTCATTAAGACAAAAAGCTGGGCCATTAACAAAACTTAGTTTATTCGTTTTACAACCTGGCCCACTTCTTTCCAAGTCCTCGCGCAAATTTCGCAAACTGAAGCTGTTTACCTTCCTTCCGAGGTTTCTCTCGTTAAGGCAAAAAGGTGGGCCATTCACAAAAATAAGGTTGTTAATTTTACAACATGGCCCACTTCTTTCCAAGCCATAGTACTCTGTCAATGTTCTATTGACGGGTAACAGGAGTAGGCCTGTTTTAACTTGGCATTGCCAAACAGTCTCTGGTAGTGCATTCTTGGACGGATTTAAGGGCATTGCCAAACTAAAGTTTGGACTCCTGCAGCTGCAATTGTTCGGCCGTGAGTAAAAAAACGCCTTCGCCACCGCGTTGAAAATCTATCCATGTAAATGGCACGTCAGGGTATTGTTCTATTAGGCGAGTTTGACTGAGGCCTACTTCAACAATGAGTACGCCGTGCGGTGTCAAATATTGGGCTGCTTCGCGTAGGATTTGTCCGACCAAAAACAGGCCGTCTTTTCCCGCTTCAAGGCCAATCCTTGGCTCGTGCTGGTATTCATCGGGCATGGCTTGCATCTCTTGGGCATCGGCGTAGGGAGGATTGCAGATAATTAAGTCGTAATGTCTCCCCGCCAAGCTGGAAAATAAATTGGAATACACCGTCTGTACGCGCTGTTCTAGTCCATAACGCTTGATGTTTTGTTGTGCCACCTCAAGGGCTTCTGATGACACATCCACCGCATCAATCTGGGCGTATGGAAAGGCTAACATGGCACTGGCGATGGCGATGCAGCCACTGCCGGTACATAAATCTAACATTTGCTTAACCCGGTTGGCATCAATCCAAGGCTCAATGCGTTGCTCTATCAGTTCTGCCATCGGGGAACGAGGTATCAAAACGCGCTGATCAACATAAAAGCGTAAGCCAGCAAACCAGGCTTCATGAGTGATATAGGGCGCTGGAATTCGTTGTTGTACTCGCTTATTTAAGCATTCAAGCACGGCCAGCTTTTCTGAATATGTCAGTCGCGCGTGCCACAAAATATCGGGAATTTCCGGGGGTAAGTGCAACGCGTGTGAAACCAGCACGATGGCTTCATCTATGGCATTATCAGTACCATGTCCAAAAAACAATTGTGCTTTATTAAATTGGCTTGCGCCCCAGCGGATAAAATCACCCAGGGTGTGTAGTTCGTCAATGATGGGTTCCATAGTTTTGTCTTGCATGGAGTCCAAAGCTTTAGCTTTGGAGTTGTCATGGAGTCCAAAGCTTCAGCTTTGGACTTGAAGAAACGGCAAACTGGCAAACTAAAGTTTGCACTCCATCAATCCCACGTTAATTGACTACCGGTTTGGTATTCACGAACTCGTCCTTCAAAGAAGTTCACTTCTTGGTTTAGTTCGTATTCGCTAATCCAAGGCATGGGGTGTTCCCGAATTCCAAATAGAGGTTTAAGTCCCAAGTTTTTGCATATGTTGTCAGCCACAAACCGAGCAAAGTTAATATAGGTGTTGACCGGCATTCCCAAGATACCGCCATCTGGCATCACGACATGGGCATGAAGCGTTTCTAATTTCACCGCTTCATTCACAATGGCTCGGAGGCGATCTTGCATCGCAGCATCCCAGATTTCAGGATTTTCCCGAATAATTTGCTGAATCAGCCATAATCCATTGCTGGAATGTAGGTTTTCATCTCGCCATATGAAGCTGTACTGTTGCGCGGTGTTCCGAAGCTTGCCTTTTCGCGCCAACGCAAAGATTTGTGAGAAGCCCAGCGGGAAGAACAAGTATTCAAAGAGGTAGTAGCTGCTCAAGTCTTCCAGCAAGGCGCGGAGGGCTTCTGGTGAACCAAGAGGTGCGTCTGAGTTGACGACGTTGTTGGTAAATGTCAGATTCCAATTGACTTTTTCAACCAGTTCTGGCATGTCTTGATACAGAGTAAAGATTTGTCCTTGCCCTTCTTCATCCAAACCAAAGGATTCTAATACGAACAGGTAGGATTCAATATGGTTAGCTTCCTCGCACATAACCCAGCGAAGATACTGTCTCATCTCGTTGGCGGTAATGTGTTGAAAAATCGCATTAACCAGATTATCAGGGACAAGGTTATCACCGGCCGTGAGATAAGAAATGTTGGTTTTAAAGAGCCACATTTCTGCTTCAGTCAACTGGCCGGTATTCCATTGCAGTTTGTCTTCTCCCATTGGAATTTCGTTAGGTATCCAAAAGTTTTTACGGGCTGCTAAGAACCGCTCTCTCACCGAGGCGTATTTGACGGGTATCGGTTGCCGCAAGTCATAGCCACGCCCCCCAACAATCTTGATGTTATCGGAACTAGGTCGTTTGGCTCCGATGGTGATTGGATCTAAGCTGCTTGAGACGGGAAATATCATTTTTCTTCTCGATTTGCTGTGAGTGGGTTTATAATTTTGTCGTGGCGTAGAACCATAAGTCGATAAATCATCACTTGAGGTTTCTGTGCCGTCAAAATCCAACATAATGTCAATCTCCATTTGCCAACCCCGAAGGGGAAATTAACAATTAATCATTAATTATTAATCATTAATTATTATTCTCCCCGAAGGGGTTGAATGTGAAGGGCGCATTCGGTATTTTTCGGGTAACGTCATTTTTAAAAGCCAATGCAATAACTACAAGGATTGTAAATCTCTGTACCGGACAAAAGTCCGTAACAAGCAAGATTTATGGTAGGGCCTATAACTAAGAATTTCTGCCGTCCAAAGCTGAAGCTTTGGACTCCACGGCCGTCCAAAGCTGCTTTTACTACATTTGTTATAAAAACGACAGGCCGATTCGTTATAAAAACGGCTAAAAACAATAACGACAGGCCGATTCGTTATAAAAACGGGTAAAAATATAACTATCCGCTCTGAAAAACCTCCCTACTAAAATCCTTTATTATAACGAATCCTTGTCGTTTTGGACTCCATTAGGTGGTTCCCTACTGACAAGCTTCACAGTCTTCACTTTCATCCACTGTACAGGCTTGGGGGCTTACGGCATTCACTTGAGGATTGTTAATAACTGTACTTTTTTGAACATGAGTGGCTCCCATGCTACGCAGATAGTAGGTAGTTTTGAGGCCACGCAACCATGCCAATTTGTACAAGTGGTCAAGTTTGCGGCCGGAGGGTTCCAGCATGTACAGGTTGAGCGATTGAGCTTGATCGAGCCATTTTTGCCGCCGCGAAGCGGCTTCCACTAGCCATGTTGGGTCAATTTCAAAGGCGGTGGCATACAGTTTTTTGAGTTCATCAGGAATACGGTCAATTGAGCGAATGCTGCCGTCATAGTATTTTAAGTCATTGACCATCACTTCATCCCAGAAGCCGAGTGCTTTGAGGTCTCGTACCAAATAAGGATTGAGGATGGTAAATTCGCCTGACAAGTTCGATTTGACAAACAAATTTTGATACATCGGTTCAATGGATTGGGATACACCACATACCGAGCTGATTGTCGCTGTCGGTGCTATCGCCATGGTATTGGAATTACGCATTCCCACCGTTTTGACGCGCTCGCGCAGACTATCCCAGTCAAGGGTAGAGGTGGTGGACATTTCCAAATACTTACCACGCGCTTCGGCCAACAGTTGAATGCTATCAATCGGCAAAATGCCTTGACTCCAGAGTGAGCCTTCAAAGCTAGAATAAGGGCTACGTTCTTCTGCTAAGTCGCTGGAGGCGGAAATAGCGTAGTAGCTAATCACTTCTTGGGCGTAATCAGCAAATTCCACCGCTTTTTGACTGGCATAAGGAATGCGTAGTTTATATAAAGCATCTTGGAAGCCCATGACTCCCAACCCGATGGGGCGATGGCGCAAGTTAGCGGTACGTGCTTGAGGCACGGAGTAGTAGTTAATGTCGATGACATTGTCTAGCATCCGCATAGCTGTCCGAATTGTGCCTTGCAATTTGTCTGTATCTAGCTTGCCGTCTTTAATGTGGGCGGGTAGATTGACGGAACCCAGGTTGCAATTATGAACCACCAAACCATTTGCGAGGAAGTTATGATCTTCAGGCAGACTGAGATCAAAAACCTCTTTTTCTTCTTTAGCCGAAATACTCACCACCGCGCTATTTGGGAAAACGTATTTGGCAAAAAAACGATTTTTGGCTTCCACTAATTTAGCATGTTTCGCCGGGCTTAAGCTGAATCCAATAAATTGGGCAAAATTCACAATCGAATCAGCCGTTGTGATTTCGTATTGCCCTTGCCAGCGTTCTTCACCACGCCTTCTGACATAACCACCGCGAATATAGCCATGTATGCCAAAAGCTTTCAGTAACAACTGAACATCTCGCAGCAACGTGATACTGGTAGCGAACAAGGAAATACTGACTTGGCCCTTATTTTGAGGCTCAATAATAACATTGCCCTCTGCGGAAAACAGGCCGGATAAAAAGCTACTGAGTTGATGCGGTTCAGCCGTTTTGACCGCTTGGCCGAGGTATTTTTCAGTGCTTTTCATCTGATGAAAATCAAACCGTTTTGCCACATAATCAATAAAGCTTTGACGCTCCGTCTGCCAGTTCATAACGCCATTGGATTGAATAAACGGGCTAGGCGCTTCATCGTCTGAGGCATTACTACCCGGTTCCGACTGTTTATGCCAGCGGTTAAGAATAGGTAACACAAAGTCTTTGGCCGACGTTTCGTGTGGGCCAAAACAAGCACCATAACTGGAAGACATCCAGCCATTTCCTAGCATCCAGCCAGCGGCGGTAAAGTCCGCATCTTGAATACCCTGATCATCATAAACGGGCGCTGTGAATGGACAAACGATAAAATCTCCCACCTGGAGCTCTGTTAATTTTTTCCAGTGATAAACGCGTGGTTTGTTACGAACAATCCGCGCCTGCACCAGAAAGGGATGTTCTTCCGTTGCTTCAATGACAATGCCGTTTTTAGTGACTAATTCATAAACCAGCTTGCTCCCCTGCGGGATAAGTTTGGCCGTTAAATATTTGTGTTGCGGCCGTAAAGATTCACTAAAGGGTATCAAAACTTCTTGATTATCACAGGATTCAATCGGCATTTGCCCTTGCCGAGTCAGAATCGATGTCCCTTTGGGAAAACAAACGGCCACCTCTTCACCCGCTTTGGTATTCAAGGTAATTTCACAGCAAAGATTGGAGCTATGCACCACGCCGGCATGTTGTTGTGGACTCCGCAGATTGCAAGGATCTTTAAAGCAGAGCCAAGGATGTGCCGTTTCAAACAGCATGGTGAGCAATTTTCTCCACTGCCCCACCGCAGAAACGCGCTTCCATACCTTCATAAGGCCTTGTTCAGCGGCCGCTTCGTATTTTTCATAAGCTTCTTTAAAGGCTTTCCCATAAAGGTCGTGCAAATCTGGCACTTCATTCGGAGAAAACAGCGTCCATTCTCTATTTTCATGCACACGCTCTAAAAATAAATCCGGTATCCAATTTGCCGTATTCATGTCGTGAGTGCGGCGGCGTTCATCTCCGGTGTTTTTGCGGAGCTCTAAAAATTCTTCAATATCAATATGCCACGTTTCCAGATAGGCGCAGCCTGAACCTCGGCGTCGCCCACCATTATGAACCAAGGCCGCAGAAGTCATATAGGTTTCATCGCCTTGGACTTTCAGATCATAAAGAAATGGCACCGACGCTATTTCACGTTGGGCTTTAACGCGAGTAAAGAGACAGCCATGCCACTGAAACCAATTGTCTTTTGTAAGAGGTTGACAACCGACTAAACGTGCCAGTTCAGGCACAGCCGGAATGCGTAACTCATATTCGCCATTAGCACGAGTGCCGGTATGGGAGCACTCACGCTCACGGTATTGGCCCGCCACTGGAATGCCTAAACGGAGAGCTTGATAGCGTAGACCTTCAATCAAAGGTTGCGAGATATTGGTGAAATAAATTTCTTTACCACGACTAACTCCCCCATCCGTTTCTATTAGCCCTTGAATCATTGCCAAAGTTTGCTTATGAGGAAGATGGGCGAAACGACGCACAATGCGCTTTTGTCGATTTTCATCATAAAGATCATCAAAACTAAAGGGTAATACCGGCTCTCCGGCTATCAATTGCCCATTTGTGGCTTCCCGTGCGACACCGTGACTCAATGACCACTGCAATTGTAGGTTATATTGACCAACTTCCCGGTAGTGAATACCCCGTTCAGTGAGGTATGAGCGTACAAAATCTAAGTGCGTAGCCGTGCTTGGATTACCTGAAACACCCCACTCAAATTGTGTTTGACAACAATGACCATCCGCAAGCATAATTCCATAGAGCCGTGCGTCTTCTTCGGTAAAGCCGGGAACCGGAACAATCTCCGTTGGAATGACTTGTGCGACATAATCTCCCATTTTCAACCGTTCAGCTTCAACCCACGCCGGTTTGAGTTTGCCTTGTTCAAGCCATGCCATTGTGCGCTGAATACTTTGTGCCAGCGGCACATTCAAAATCGCCCAAAATGGATGGCCGGCAGTGACTTTCAGCGGCTCTATGGCATGTTTAATCTCAATTTCAACCATCACGTCTAACTGGTTATAACGCAAGCATTCTTTCACTTCACGATATTGGCCGCGTTGCCCCAGCACTAAATCACCCACCTTAATCTCTTTGATTTTTTGGATACCCTTGGCTGTAAATACCTTCGTATCTGGCGCAAAGCATTGGTTCACACCAACAAGGGTGTCATTAGCCACTTTTAAAAACGGCACCACTCCCTGCGATTTACCATTCGTCCCCTTAATATGCGAACCCATACCCCGCACCTGCGTCCAGTCATTACCCAAGCCCCCGGCAAATTTAGATAACATCGCATTATCTTTAATCGCACTGAAAATGCCTTCTAAATCATCCGGCACCGTGGTCAAATAACAACTGGATAATTGCGAACGCAATGTGCCAGAATTAAACAACGTCGGCGTGCTGCTCATAAAATCAAAGCGGGACAATAAGTTATAAAATTCAATGGTGCGGGCCTCGCGGTTATCTTCATTGAGCGCAAGGCCCATTGCTACCCGCATAAAAAAGGCTTGGGGCAATTCAAAGCGCGTGTCCTCCCAATGCAAAAAATACCGGTCATACAAAGTTTGCAGTCCCAAAAAGGTAAATTGCAAATCCCTTTCTGCAACTAAAGCTTTGCCGAGTCTAACGAGATCAAATTCGGCCAAAGTCGGATTTATTAATTCATGGTTAATACCGCACTGTACATAAGCTTTAAAGTAGTCTGGGTAATAATGCGCCATTTCAGCCGCAGTCGCCGTGGCTGAACCAAACTTGACAAAACCCAAGGCCTCTTTTCGCAGTTGTTCGAGCAACAAGCGGGCCGCGACATAAGTATAGTTCGGGTCTTTTTCAATCAAGGTGCGCGTACTCATCACCAAAACGTGGTTGACATCCCGCGATAAAATCCCATCAAATAGATTTCTTAAACTTTCTTCAACAATCCGCTCAGGGTTGACATCTTCTAAATTGGCGCATGCCTCGACTACAAGGGCCCGCAAACGATCTTCGTCCAAAGGGCGACGGTGGCCGGCGTTGTCTGTGACGTAGATGACGGTTTTTTCTGGTTTGTCAACACGTAAGTGAGCGTGTTCTTCGCGGTAAAGTACATAAGCACGCGCCACCTTATGAAAGCCGGCTCGCATGAGTGCCAATTCAACTTGATCTTGTATGTCTTCAATAGGCACTTTGCCTTCTTCGTGCAAATGCCTTGATATGCCCTTAATGGCTTGTTTGGTGAGGGATTCCACAGCATTCTGTATACGATTCGAGGCCGTCGCGGTGTCGCCTTCGACGGCTAAAAATGCTTGAGTCATGGCCGCGGCGATTTTTCTGGCATCAAAACTGGTCAATTGACCATTGCGCCGAATGACGCGATATTGACTCAGGGCAGCAAAGTCCAACTCGGTCATAGTGTTGTCTACAAGGGTCGTATTTGAGTCTGAGTTGGCAAGTTTATCTTGAGGCATTGTGTCTCCTTGAGGCTTATTTTGAGATAATTTGTACGGTAAATTCATCCCTAATTTAATTAACAATTAACAATTCACAATTAACAATTCACAATTTCAGGCTAAAGTTTTTCGGAGAAAAACTTTTGCCTGAAACACAATTCACAATTCACCATTCATCATTCACCATTCATACTTATTTTGCTAAAAATCCGATGCCTTTAAGACATCGGATTTTTTTAAAAGGCTTTGCGTGATCCTTTATTCAGAGGGGTTAACGCCCATCCGTACACGACTTTTTTAAATGATACCGTACCGGCAATAAAATTGCTAAGCCTGTATCTCATTGATTTTAAAGACTAAAATTCCTAATGCGCTGTTAGTGTTGGAAATTTTTAGGGCCGATTTTTCCGCTTTTATTAGCATAAAAAATATAAGGGAAAAGCGGTTAGACAGTCATGTCGTCATTTTTCAGTGAGGGGCTGGAGCTGGGAAATTGATTGATATGGGTAGATATAAAATTTGAGTTGATGGGGTCATTGAAAAGGGGGAAATGAAATCGGGGAAAGTAGTTAGGGGACAGGAAATTGGGAAAATGGAAAAGAACAATTCGCTATTGCCAATTCGCTATAGATATTCAGATAATTATTTAGTCCCCTTTAGGGGACTTGAGCTTTCAGGCTGTTTTTAAATTATTGTTCTTAAAATCTATATTCCCAATTCCCAATTCTTCAGTCTGCCGGGGCTGGCTCGGTGTTGTCAGGGGCCGGTTGCTGGGGCAGTATCACCAAGGGCTGTTTTTCAGGGACTGATTGGTGGGTTAACATAGTTAATAAGGAAACAATCCGTTTACGCATATCACGGCGATCCACTATCATGTCGATAGCGCCATGCTGAAGCAAAAATTCGCTACGTTGAAAGCCTTCAGGCAAAGTTTCACGCACCGTTTGTTCGATAACACGCGGCCCGGCAAAGCCAATGAGGGCGTTAGGTTCGGCAATATTAATGTCCCCCAACATGCCAAGACTGGCCGAAACGCCGCCCATCGTCGGATCGGTTAATACCGATATAAATGGTAGGCCTTTTTGGTTGAGGCGATTGAGGATAGCACTGGTTTTGCCCATTTGCATGAGCGAAAACAGGGCCTCTTGCATACGCGCACCGCCACTGGCCGAAAAACAGACAAGGGGGATATGATCTTCAATGGCGGCTTTCGCACCGCGCACAAAGCGTTCACCCACGACGCTACCCATTGAGCCGCCCATAAACTTAAATTCAAAAGCACAGGCAACCAATGGTACACCGAGGACTTGACCTTTCATAACCAATAGCGCCTCTTTTTCACCGGTGGCCTTTTGCCCTAGCGCGAGGCGATCCTTATACTTTTTGCTGTCACGAAATTTGAGCGGATCGGAGGAAGATAACTCAACACCAATCTCTTCGCGTGGATCAGAGTCGAGAAAACTTTCTAACCGTTTACGTGCGTTAATGCGTAAATGATGACTACATTTTGGGCAGACATTCTGTAAACGCTCCAATTCTGGGGTGTATAATACTGCTTGACAGACGGGGCATTTGCTCCAAACGCCTTCTGGGACAGTGTGTTTACTTTTTTTGCCTTCGGTGCGGATGCGCGTTGGCAATAATTTTTCAAACCAACTCATATGTTTTTTTATCATTGTTATCAGTGATCAGTTTTTTTCAGTTATCAGTTATCCGTTTTCAGTGATTAGTTTTCAGTGATTAGTTTTCAATGATCAGTTTTCAGTTATCAGTGAGAAGTTTAAGTTATCAAATTTTCCAGTGATCAGTTATTATACTCAGTACCGTTACAAACGAAGCAACGAGCTTTGCTATATCTTAGTAGCTCTTGACATACCCACAACCCCTTCGATTCGGCTAATCTTGGCACACAAGTAAGTATGTTATTGAAAATAATCAAGCCAGCCTCGTTAATGAATGACTCACTTAGAGTTATTTAATAATTAGCTTATGTAACAATTAATTATTAATTATCAAGACTTGTGTGCTTATGGTAGCCCTTGAGGGGAGTCGGGGGGGCATACGCACCATGAACAGTGATCCGTGAAAACTGAAAACATTACAGTGATCACTGATAAATTGACAAAACCAATAGGAGACATTATGTCTGACGATTTACCAACAACCGAAAAACCAACCCCCGAAGCACCAACCCCCGAAGCACCAACCACTGAAGAGCCATTGGAGCGTTTTATCCCCATTGGCAGACAGGAAATTGTGGCCGATTTGTTAGCCGCGCCCCATTGGAGTGCTGAAGATAAAAAACAATTTGAGGAATTTTGCCAAATTTTTACGGCCCTTTATCATTACAAATTTCAGGTTCACTTGGAAGAGTTGAAACGTTGCTATACTCCCTTCAATCCTGACACCGATATTGTCACTCAGCGTGAGTATTCCAAGGAAGAAAAGCAACAACTCAGTGGCAGCCTCGTCGAGGAAATGCGTCGGTTGATCAACAATGCCAACTATGAAGAACTGACGAATGAGGCTCTCGATGACGCTATGAACACCGAGTCATTCTATGGGGTTAGTGTCGCCGTCGATTTGGAAGATTTTGAGAAACTGATCGTCTATTATCGCGGCTCTCGCACGCAGGTTAAACACAAACGCGACTGGAAAACCCTCTTTCTGACCAAAATTCCGATTGAAATCCCTATCTACCAACGCATGTTTATGCTACTGAAGTTTAAACCCGAAGACGAGCTGGCACAAGAGCGCGTTGAAAAATGGTTGGCAGCAGAGAAGGAAAGTGAAGGCGAAGCACAGCCCGAAGCGTCCGAAGAAGAGCGTCTTAAAGCTCAAGAAAAGGCCGCAAAGCGGAAATTAAAGCTTGAAAAGAAGGCCAGAAAGCAGATACGGAAATCTCGGCAAAACTTGCCTGATGACATCACCGAAGATCATGTCTTTCTGAAGTTGTTCAAAAATATTCCTCGCACTGATTTGGACATGCTTTTCCCTAACCAGAATGTGCGATTCAGGTTGGTTGATAAAATCAAGCTGGGACTATCGGGGGGAAGCGGTGGTATTTTTGGTATTTTCTCCATCCTTAGCAAGATTTTGTTGACTGCTGCTATTAGTCCGCTTGTCCTAATAGGTGCTTTTTTTGGTTTTATAGGAATGATCGTCCGTCAGGTTATGAATGTCTTCACACAGCGTACCAAGTACATGATGACGTTATCACGCAATCTGTACTTTCATAATCTGGACAACAACTTTGGCGTGATGAACTATCTCGTTGATTTGGCTGAAGAAGAAGAAGGCAAAGAAGCCATTTTGGCCTACTATTTTCTTCACATCAATCGCGACAAGAACTACAACCAAGAAGAACTGGACAAAGAAATTGAAAGCTATATCAAGGAGAAATATGATATATCCATGGATTTTGAAGTGGAGGACGGGCTGCGTAAATTGCGTGAAGAAGGCATTTTGACAGAGAATGAGGGTATATTGAAAGTCCTTGATTTACAAGAAGCCAGTGTTTGCTTGGATAAACAATGGGACAATTTTTTCAATCCGGATAAGAGAACATGAAGAAACGCGAAAAGGGAGAATCTGCCAATGTTTTAGATGAGCTGCCAACACGAGGAATCGATGCTTTAGCAGAGTTGCCGATACGAACAAGCGACACTTTGTCGAAGTTGCCGATACGAACAAGCGACACTTTATCGAGGTTGCCGAAACGGGGAAATGACGTTTTAGCGAGGTTGCCGAAACTGGGAATTGACGTTTTAGCGGGGCTACCTAACCACAGAAGACGACCAGAAAAACAGCGTCGACGTCGATACGCTAGATGGTAACGCCGGAGTCCAAGCTGGAGTCCAAGATTTATCTTGGACAAGGATTCGTTATAAAAAAGGATAAAACAACTACAGGAGTCCAAGATTTATCTTGGCAGGAATCCAAGATTTATCTTGACAGGAGTCCAATCTTCTCGTGCGTTTTCCACAGCTATCATCCCTTTCTGGGATGGTATCTGTATTCTCGTGTGTTTTCCACATTTCGGTGCGCGTTTTCCACAGAGACAGTTCCAGTTTCCAAAAAAGAGGGTGTCAAAAAAAACTTGAACATCGAGTACAACAGTTTGCAGTATCTCTAACTCAAAGAGGATAACAGATGGAACTAGTTGCGAAAGCTATTGAAACAACGGGCATCGTAGAGGCACACCGTCGATTATTATTAGATGAGTCACTTCCAGTGGCTAAGAAAACTCGTGTGCGCGTGATTGTGTTGGTAACCGCGGACAATGAGCATACAACACCACTTTCTCACGAATCCTTAGAACCCTTAACTCCAGCCATGCGGTTGGCAGCCGCTATTTATGGATATCAACGCAGTGAAATTTCTCAAGAAAAAGCTGCTGAACTTGCGGGATTAAACCGCCGATATTTTCTGTTGGCTCTTGCCCGTGAAAAATACGATGTATTTGCGGTAGATTTTAACGATTTAAAAAAGGAGTTGACTCGTGGTTGAATCCCGTTATTGATGCTTCTCCTTTGATATTTTTGAGTAAGGCTGGCAAACTTGATTTGTTACAACAAGTAGCCGCTGGCATGGATGTTATGGTACCGGTTGCAGTAGAAACGGAGATTCAACAATATGGGGAGGAAGATGTCACCGTGCAGGCACTTGCACATTGGTTAGTTGTTGTTGACACCCCGCCGATACCAAAAGTTATTCAATCTTATCATTTAGGTGCTGGCGAGTCAGCGGTTTTAACCGGGGCTTATCTCAATCCAAACACAGAAGCGATTATAGTACGATTTAGCAGCACGTCGCTGTGCCGCGGCTTTGGATATTCCAGTACGCGGTACCCTTGGATTAGTACTGACGGCTAAACAACGGGGCATTATTCCAGCGGCAAAGCCAATTATAGAACAATTGCACCAAGCAGGAATGTACCTTTCTGGCAACGTGATGAATCAAGCACTGGCATTAATTGGGGAATAGACTCAAACGACTTAGCACCGTTTGACACACCCCCTCTCAAGACTAATCTTTACCCACAAGTCGGTATGTTATTGAAAATAAGTCAGTGAGTGGTTAATGAATCTTAAGGTGGGAACAAATTTTCAGGACTTTTTAAGAAACAAAAATAACCCAGTGTACCTATCTGGCAAGCCCCTTTGGTACGACATTAATAAAGCCAGGGGCAACGCCCTTGGCTTTTAGCCCCTTTGGTACGACATTGATAAAAATACGCCTTATATATTAACCCGTCATAAAAAAAATCCAAGTTATGACCACGTTGAGTATATGCATACCTACTTATAGGTTAACCAAAATGAAAAACGACATTTAAGAACCTATTGAAATGAATGAAAATCCTCTAATAACGTTGAAAAACGCATTGGCTTCTTATAATGAAACTATCAATATCATAAATCAATTGTCTTTGGATGAGGAAAATCGTAAAACCTTAGCTGATGCTTATATCAATCGCGGTGATGTCTTGCAAGCTTTGGGAAAATTGCAAAGTGAAGCCTTAGAAAAGGCATTGGTATCCTACGATAAAGCGATTCAGTTGGCAAAAGCATTACCTTTAGCGGTTGCTGAAAACCAAAAAATACTGGCACAAGCTTATATGAAGCGTGGTAATGTGTTACGTGTCACCGGCACGCAAGCACTCGATACAGTAGAAGAATTAGCACAGCGGCGCCAGCGTTATTCTGAATTAGCTTTTCTGTTACAAGAACGGTTATAAAATGGAGACGCTGAATACGATGAACGTGTGGGCAGTTTATTAGAACAAAAATTGGAAAGGCCGTTATGATACGACTACTGTTGCTGGATACTAATATATGAAATTGCTTTGCTGGGCAAAGTTGAAGGCGTTCCGATAGGTTCATGGCCCTAAAATAACGACTACTCTGTTATACGTGGTGGGTGGGTCAATGCCATTAAGTTAAGAAATAAACGAGAAAGAGCCAAAGCTAAAGTCCCCTAAAGGGGACTGGTAAATTCCTGATTTTTTCATAAGCACACGATATGGCATTGAGTCTTCAGTGCCCTTTAGGGCACTTCAGCTATTAGACGACGGCTTTACCAAAGGCGGGGGGATTATTTGTTTCTAATTCCGCAAACTGTGTGGCATTGGGTGGGTGGGTACGCTTTGCGGAGCAAAGGAGAAGGCGTTCCTACCCGACGAACTATGAACAAAATCATTTTAAATCAACTCGTTAAAAACTTATGTATAAGACAAGCACCTGAGCGTGACGAGAAAAAATTTCTTTTTCGACATGCCTTTGGAAATCTAAAAGGCGCTCATGCCACAAACCAATCAAAATGCCATCTGGAGTCACAAACAATGCCTGTTGCCGAATCATTACCTAAAAAATATCCACTCACAATAACCCATTTCAACAAAATGATTGAAATCGGGATTTTAGACGAAGAGGAACATATTGAACTCATTGAAGGAGAATTGATACTGATGGCACCCATTGGCCCGATACATGCTGGTAAAACCAACCGACTCAATCGACTATTCTCTCTGTCAGTCGGCGATTCGGCTATCGTTGAAATTCAAGGGCCTATTGTTCTTGATGCTCATTCTGAACCAGAACCTGATCTGGCCCTATTGCGCCCACGCCAAGATTTTTATGAAACCGCAAATCCAACCGTCGATGACGTATTATTGCTCGTTGAGATTGCTGATAGCTCATTAAATCATGACAAAAATACCAAAATTCCGATCTATGCGCGTCATCGCATCCCGGAAGTTTGGCTCATCAATCTACCAAAGCAACAAGTTGAAATTTATTTAAAACCCTCTCCCGAAGGCTATCGACACATTTGGCTCCCCGAAAAACATGAATGTATTTCTCCCACGTTGTTGCCAGAGGTATCCGTTAAAATATCAGATATTTTTAGTTAAAAAAACTTTTTTATTAAAAAAAAACCTGACAGGTTTCAAAAACTTGTCAGGTTTATACCACGGTTATAGACTGATAGTACAACGGATACACGAAATAAACGAATAACAATCCGTGGGTTTAACTACTTCTCTCCTTGAGAAACCTTTTTAATACTTTCCAAATCGAGTTCAAACACGAAAGAAGGGGCTTGTTGGTTTAACTCTACTTCATAAACAGTCACTTTGCCAAACGCATCTGGCACATTCACAAACGGAAGGTAAAGTTTCCCCTTATTAGGATCGAAAGAGGCATTTTTCCCTTCTGAGGAAACGATATCGCATGAGGCTGGATTGGCTAAACACTCTTGTCTACCGGCTTCTTTCCCTTTATCATAATCAGTTAACGGTTGTGGATTACTGAACGGAATATGACGAAACCCAAATCTTCCATCCATGTCAAGCAATGTGATATGAGAGGCTTGTGAAAAAACACCATTAAAAATAATTTTGAACTCGGCTGGAACACCAGTAGTCAGTTGTTTCTTGACACTTCCGTTTGAGGTAAATTGTTTTTCTGAAGCTTGAAACTCATTACCAAGATTGTCAAATAATCTTTTCCTACCGTAGTAGTGATTCAGTTCTCTATTTTGAACGCGGTTCGTTATGGTGAGCAAGCATGTAATCGTCGTGTCAACCTTATTACAACCCCGAAGTTCATAAAAATAATTGTCATAAACAGTCTTTTGTGTCGTTTGGGGCTGCAATTCGGAAAAGGGCAAATTACTGAACTCTACTCTACCCAGAGAAAGTATGGCTATACTGGATGCTTGGGGAGATATACCATCGAACACAAACTCAACCTCTGCTGGAACACCACTGATGAGTTCTTTTTTGATCAAACCGTTTGATGTGAACTTTTTTTCTGAAGTGGGAACCTCATTACCCATGTTATCAAACAGTTTTACCACGCCGTAATAAAAACTGAGTTCTCTCCTCTGTTTTTGGTTTGTAACCATAACAGAACAGGTTATCGTCGTTTTTATTCGGTAACAATTTTGAAATTGATACAGAAAGTCATCATAGGTAGCTTCTTGTGCAAAAGCACTGGCTACCAAACAATGAAAAACCAATATCACACCTAAAACAAAATTATTGTGCATTCATCATTTCTCCCTATCTATTCAACATAACAGCGCGTCGCAAAATATTAAATGTGCTTTTTAAAAAAACAGCACCTTAACATTTTCACGATAAACGCCTTATGGCTATGTACCTAATCGCATGCTATCCTACCCAACCAATTTAATAACCACAACTAACGAACATTATCAATTATGTTATACTGATAGTACAACGGATACGCGAAATAAACGGATAATTAAAAAAGGTAGGCGGACAAACTGTTAGTCTAGAAATTCTTTGAGCCAAGTCCCAACGGTGCGGCGCATTCTACGCGACCAAATCGCTAAAAAAAACTAACGCCGATTATCAATCACGTTATCAAGTCGTTAGCCAATTGAAGTAACGAGAAATCAACTAACAACTACAAGGATTGGGTATAATCAAGGATAAGCGCGATAGCTTATTATAGATTTTCAGATAGACTCAAGATGGCAACAAATTGGACTTTTTGAGAAATAAAAATTCTAGGGGCGTTGCCCCTAGCAAGCCCCAACGGGGCGATATTAATATAGCCAGGAAGCCTGGGGCGATGCCCCAGGCTTTAATAACACTTACCGAAGGGGCTAACAAAAAAGCCCCAACGGGGCGACATTAATATAGCCAGGGGCATCGCCCCTGGCTACCTGGCAAGCCCTGTTGGCTGCCAAAAAAAAATTCCCATTTCTGAACTAGAGTCAAAGGCAACCCAACTTATCAAAAAGGCACAAACCACCAAACGTCCACTGATTATCACCGAAGGAGGCCGAAGTGCTGTGGCTATCATTGATATTGGTGAATTTCAATCATTAACAGAACAAGTCAACTTGATGTTGGACATTTTAGATATAACTTATGCCGAGCAGGGCCATTTTACCGATCATGAAATCGTTAAAAAACGCTATGCTTGGTTATTCGAGAGTCTCCCCAATGCCAATACCACGACAGATTGAATGGGCCGCACCGGCCCTCAAACAATTTTACAAAATTGTCACTTATTTACAATAAACGTAAGTTCTGCGTTATTTTTAAATAATTTATATAAATATTATGCAAATAAATTAGTTGATTGCAATTAAGTGATTAAAAACACATTTTTATTATATGAAATACCCTTAGCATTAATACGTGAATAACCCTTATTTGTGGGCCATCAACTGGAATGAACCAGTACAGCTTATGTGTGTTTTTTTAAACTGATTGATGTTTGTTGTCGCCAAATGCTCAAGTTTTTTTCACCATACATATGTCATTTCAAACCCAGCGAAAAATCTTCATGTCATTTCAAACTCTTCATGTCATTTCGAGCTCAGCCAGAAATCTTTTTCCACTTGTCACCTGTCAGATTTCTTTAGATTTCTCACTAAGTCGAAATGACAATCGAAACCTAAATGGACAAACTTAGCGTCGAAACCTAAATGACAATATTTCTTTAGATTTCTCACTAAGTCGAAATGACATTTTCATTTTTCATTTTTCATTAGTATAAAGAGCCATGATGATACCCACCCAAGAACCAGCGCCGTTTTCCGAAGCCGAAGCCGATTGGGATTTAAAACGTCTCTACCTAGACTTAACCGCCGTTAAAGGCAAAACTCTGTCACCGATTGAAAAACTACACTTGCGCGGCTTACTGTGTGGTTGCAGCCCAACTGATATTGCTTCAACGCGTCACAAAACGCCCAGAGCGATTAACGTCAATTTATGTAAAACCGTCTATCACTACGTCAAAATATTAGTCAATAGAGGTGATGAAAAAGTGGACAATTGGAGAAATATTCGTGAATGGCTTGAAGAAGCCGGTTATAAAATCCCATCGACTGAGCAATCTGTTACGACTCAATCTATACCTATGGATGCTACAATTCACGTATCAAATACCAGTATAAAGACGCTCAATGTTGAAAAAAATACGATAACAGTGAATAGAGACAAAAATACGATAACCATTGACATCAATATCCAATTAGTCGCCCCATTACCTACAGACTCATCAAAAGAAGACTAGATAAAACGTACAACGAATTGGTGAACCGAAGATCAACGACGTTAAATAAACAGTAGTCCTAAACAAATCGTGATATAAACCTGACGGTTTTTGAAACCTGTCAGGTTTTTTCAGAAACGACTGTTTTACCACTACCAACTAAACAACGAATTACTGAAACAAACGAATTTGTCCTATTTGACTCAATAATGACTGCTTTCAGTTTATCACCGAAGGAGGACGAAGTGCTGTGGCTATCATTGATATTGGTGAGTTTCAATTTTTATTAGCATGGGGATAAATCCCCATGCTAAAAGCTCAAGTCTGCTAAAGCAGACTAAACCCTCAAGTTGAGTTTTCGCAGTGCCCTTTAGGTACCCCCGCTTTGAGCCATGAAGTTCAGCGCATGGCAGCGGTGATAAAACTTGATCATCGAGTATGATAACCGGTACCAAAGGCTAACAATCGCCTACGACTAACCGGCCCACAAAAGGCGAGCAATCACCTACGACTAACTGGCCCACACGAACAATCGCCTACGACTAAGCGGCCCACACGAACAATCGCCTACGACTAACCTGCCCACAAAAGGCGAACAATCGCCTACGACTAACTGGCCCACAAAAGGCGAACAATCGCCTACGACTAACTGGCCCACACGAACAATCGCCTACGACTAACTGGCCCACAAAAGGCGAACAATCGCCTACGACTAACTGGCCCACAAAAGGCTAACAATCGCCTATGACTAACCGGCCCCATAAAGGCGAGCAATCGCCTACGACTAACTGGCCCACAAAAGGCTATACTCAAGAAGGGAACAAACGGGACTTTTTGAGAAACAAAAATAACTTTGAAAAGCCCCAACGGGGCGAGATTAATACAGCCTGGGGCAGCGCCCCAGGAAATCCAAGTTATGACCATGTTGAGTATAACAATCACCTACGACTAACTGGCCCACAAAAGGCTAACAATCACCTACGACTAACTGGCCCACAAGGCGAGCAATTATTTTTAGCCTCATTCTCAACGACTGAAATTGTCACTTATTTCTGTGCTAGTCTATCTAACACACAACTTAATAACCAGGAAAAAGACAATGCCACCCATTGCAACCACAACTGAACACCTTTCAACACCACTTTCAAGCCAACTGCATAAAGTCTTACAACAGGCCGCCGATCTTGTAGGAACAACACTCAATCAATTTATGATTCAAGCCTCGCTTGAAAAGGCTCAAACGATTATAGAACAGGAACAAATCCTGCGCTTGAGTCAGCAAGATGCTGAAGTCAATGCCCTTGATAACACTCCTCACCAAACGAAAAATTTCAACGACTGAGCGTAGAAAAGTCATGATTAAAAAACCTTTTCTTATTGATGCTTTCGAGCCGTTATGGTTAACGGTAGAAAATCTAGGCCCCTTTCGAGGATCACCCTATCAAGTGGATTTTACCGATGCCAATAATCAACCCTGCAACCTCTTTCTATTAATGTCCAAAAACGGGCAAGGAAAAACGACCCTATTGGAAATCATGCGTGCTCTAATGCAACTGATTGCAGAAGCACATCCCACCCAATTCGGGCATGAAGATTTGGATTCTGGTGAAGGGCGCGCACAATGGGACATACGTGTCCAATTAGACAGGCAAGGGCAAAAGCACTGCATCGTCTTATCACTGTTAGCCGGCCACTTCGAGAATGGGCACCTCAAACATTGGACAGACGCCGATATCAACCAATATGAAGCCACCGCTTGGCACCAGTTCGGCTACCAACGCCACGCCTTGGGCCACTTAGAGCGTATCAACAAAGCGGATGATTTAGTAAACGAATTACTAGAAAATATACGCGCCAAAATATCGACTTCCCCAGAAGGCTTTCAAGCACCTACCCTTTCTTTACCAACCTTGCTTTACTTTTCCGCCTATCGGAACATTGAACGCATAACCCATCATGAGCGCACGATTACCAAACCAAAATGGTGGGGTTACTCCCCAGTGCATGACATCAGTGTAGACGGTGGTACATGGAACAGTTCCTTGGACAATCTTCTCGTTTGGCTCAAATGGCTAGATGATGGCCGGTTTGAACGGGCACTGACGCTTATCAATGAGCGCGTCTTCAACGGCGATTCCAAATTTATCAAAGACATACGTCGTGATCCGCCAGAAGCCATTGTCATTAATGAAGGCCATCAACATCGTTTAGATCAATTAAGCAGCGGAGAAAAAAACCTTGTGCAAATGTTTCTTCGTCTCAGTACACATCTAACCAATAATACCCTGATTCTGATTGATGATTTGGAAGGACATCTGCATTCTATCTGGCAACATGGCGTACTACGTCTCTTAAAAGAACTGGTGACAGAACATCCAGGCATCACGGTGATTGCCAGTACCCATTCGAGGGAAATACTAGAAGCGTTTCCGATGGATATTCCAGAACCCGGCATACGCAAAGGCGGTGATATTATAATGAAAAATGAAAAATGAAAAATGAAGAGATTAATTCTAAGTAAGTCAATAATTTGACTAATAATTTTATAAGCCTGTTGCAGTACCGGACATTTTGGCTCTTGTCATTTCTCCTGATGGATAAATCTGTTGGTTTCAACAGGTTAAGATTTTCCCATTGGTCGAAATGAGGCACTGGGGCCCTTGACTGGGAACGCTATAAAATCAATAGGTTACAATGAGATTGGAACAGGTTCTAAGTCATTGATTACTTATTTATTGACGAATAACTTTTGTAAGGATTATCCCATTGAACGGCCCCAGTGCCCGAAATGACAATCAATCATTTTTGATCTTGTCATTTCTCCTTGAGGAGAAATCTTTTGAATTTATACTAAAGATGGGAACAAATTGGACTTTTTGATAAAAACTCGTAATTCTTTGAATTAAAAACAGCCAATAGCGCAAAGCAGTAATCGAACCTAATTTATTGATTTTTCGTGATGAAAAGCGGCCTTTATGCCGAATTTTGCGGTATTGCAAAAAAAGAAATGTTTGTAGTAGTCTAGTAGTCGCTTTAGCGACTTAATCTAATGTTTGTAGTAATGTTTGTAGTAGTCATTTTAGCGACTTAATCTAATGTTTGTAGTAATGTTTGTAGTAGTCGCTTTAGCGACTTAATCTAATGTTTGTAGTAATGTTTGTAGTAGTCGCTTTAGAGCGTGTTTGAAAAGTCCAAGAATCAATCACTTATAAAATAGTTGATTGCTTATAAAACAATGAGTTAAGTCTAGTTTTAAAACACGCTCTTAGGCGCTAAAGCACCTACTACAAACTTAGGCGCTAAAGCGTCTATTACAAACTTAGGCGCTAAAGCGCCTACTACAAACTTGGGCGCTAAAGCGCCTACTACAAACTTAGGCGCTAAAGCGTCTATTACAAACTTAGGCGCTAAAGCGCCTACTACAAACTTGGGCGCTAAAGCACCTACTACAAACGCACGCAAGAAAGCGCCTACTTAGCTTTCAACCTTATTATAATTAACAATGAGGCTTACATATGCGAGAAGTCAACAAGGAGAAAGATTTATGCAAGAGCATCCATACCGAGTCTTAATCATAGATAGTGACAACGACATTCTTACCACTTATCAAAACTACCTCACTCAACAAGGTTTTGAAGTTGATACAGCGCAAGATGGTATTGAAGGAATTGAAAAACTCCGAAAAGATGAACCTGACGTAGCACTGGTAGAAATCAAACTACCGAAAATGAGTGGTATTGAAATCATTCGTCTGGTTAACGAAGAAGAGTTAGACACGGAAATAATTGTCTTAACTGAACATGGAAACAAAGAAGATGCTGTCACAGTACTCAACCTTGGCGTGGGTGCTTGGTTTGAAAAATCGAATATCGATAAAACTCAATTCTTGGAAAAAGTCCAAGATTTGTGCCAATTAATACCTACTGCTCAGATGAGACGCTACTTATCGGCGAGGCCCGGCTAGGATTAGAGATTGCTAGGGTGGGTGGTTTTGTATTTGGAGCGAAACCCATCACATCCCTATAAATGGAACACCATGAAAAACCGCGAAAAATGAACCAATCAATTGGCTTTTTTTTTAACGCCCAATTCATAGCTGTCGCTAGGGAATCATAACAAAAGTATGTATACTATCCGTTGAAAACAGATTTGATATTTTGATAAGAGGGTGTTTTAAATTACCATTATTTTTTTATGGGTATTGGCACTGGTTTGAGGGCCATAAAACCATTTGGAAGTTTTCAAACTTTTTGTGAAAGGTTTAGACAAAGCTTGGACTCCAAACTGAAAGGTTTATAGCGTGTTTGAAAAGTCCAAGAATCAATCACTTATAAAATAGTCTATTACTTATAACCTAAAAATGGCAATTAACATTTCAACAAATTAACTTAACGCTTTAAATTTACTCTAAAAAAATTGGAGATTTCATTGAAATTTTGATCACCATTTGATGAGTAAAATTTCAACGGATTGAGTTGAAATAATCTTATTTATTCAATTTTTTAATATAAATTACGAACATTTGAATTGCCATTTTTAGGTATAAATAAAACAATGAGTTAAGTCGAGTTTTAAAACACGCTCTAATTGATATTGAGAGGATAATTATCTATGGAACGCAAATACCGAGTTTTAATCATAGACAATGACAACGACATTCTTACCACTTATCAAAATTACCTCACCCAACACGGGCTTGAGGTAGAGACAGCATCGGATGGTATCGCAGGACTTGAGAAACTTCGCACCGGTGAATTTGATGTTGCAATTGTAGAGGTACAACTGTCTAAAATAAATGGCATTGAAATCAGTCGTCATGCTAACGAAGAAGGTATAGAGACCGAAATGATCATTTTCACCAAGGGTGGCGAAAAACAAGAGGTAGTCTCGGCGATAAACGCCGGTGTCAAAGCCTGGTTTGAAAAAACCAGTATTGAGAGGCCTCACTTCTTAAAAAAAGTCAAGGAATTGGCAGAGGGCGTATCGCTTGATGAAATTAGGCGCATCCTTTCTGTTGTTCCTAAACCTCAATTCAAATGGCAGTAGGGAATTGAATAGCTGGGCTACTCATCTCAATGAAAACACACGTTAAAACTCGATGATCAAGTCTTTCACCAGTGTAGCGCTCAAAGCGGGGGTACCCTAAAGGGTACTAACCCACGCACTGGGGTGAGTCTGCTTTAGCATACTTGAGCTTTTAGCCTGGGGATTGATCCCCAGGCTTGATCATCAACTAAAAGCCAATATCAATTCTTAATTCAAATTTTTATGATGGCATGAGTTATATTGAGAGCCATTGATAAAATGTGTTTTCATACAGTTCGTTGTAGAACAAATGCTATCCCATCAAGGGATAGTACCTGTTAGCGCAACACAATCATTTTGCAACGAATAATAGGCAATAGCGCAAAGCAGTAATCGAACCTAAGTTATTGATTTGTCGTTATGAAAAGCGGCCTTTCGGCCGAATGAAAGCGGTATTGCAATAATAGACGACTTTATTCAAAAACAAGTTTAGTAGGTTTTACCCTACTTAGCTTTCAGCCTTATAACTAATAATGAGGCTTACAGATGCGAAAAGTCAACAAGGAGAAAGATTCATGCAAGAGCATCCATACCGAGTCTTAATCATAGATAGTGATAATAACAGTCTCGCCACTTATCAAAACTACCTCACCCAACAAGGTTTTGAAGTTGATACAGCGCAAGATGGTATTGAAGGAATTGAAAAACTCCGAAAAGATGAACCAGACGTCGCACTGGTAGAAATAAAACTACCGAAAATGAGTGGTATTGAAATCATTCGTCTGGTTAACGAAGAAGAGTTAGACACGGAAATCATTGTCTTAACTGAACATGGAAACAAGGAAGATGCCGTCACGGTACTCAACCTTGGTGTGGGTGCTTGGTTTGAAAAAATCGGGATTGACATGGCTCAACTATTAAACAGAGTCAAGGAATTGTGTCAAGTGATACCACCTGAGCTGATGAGACGCTACTTATCGGCGATACCCGATTATCGACTTTCAGTCAAATAAATTCAGGAAAAGCCAAGTTTTTTCAATAAACTTGGTTTTTAGTCCTGAAAATGTCTTATCAACTATAGGATTGGTGAAATGAACAATAGTGTAGACTATCAATACTATTTCGACGCGAATGCGCTTTTCAAATATTATCAAGATGAGAAAGGCAGTCTGAATATAAGACGTTTGGTTTCAAATGTGTCCCACCCTATTTTGGTATCACCACTGACTTCGCTAGAATGTTTAGGTGTTGTGATGAAGTATTATCGCTCGAAGCTATTGAAAAAAAAGCAAGTCAATAAACTCTTTCAGCGGTTAAGAATGGATGTTGAACTGAATGGGAAAAATCGTCCATTTAAAATAATTCCGATACATGAAGAGGCATTTCGGTTGGCTGAGAGTCTATTATTACAATATGCCCTGAGCCTTGACATCAGTTCAAACGATGCTTTACATTTAGCCATTGTTGAAAAACTGCAATCACAATTTTCTGCTATCCTCGTCACCTCAGACAATTCGATGCAAAAGGTTTGTGAACGTCTTTCCATTCCGTTTTATGATCCAGAAACGGATGAAGAATGACAAGTTTCTTCAAAGTGGGCCATGTTGTCGAATTGATAGGCCCTCATTTTGGTTCCGCGTTTCGCTACAGTTCGTAGTCACTCGGGAAAACAGTCGCTAAAGCGACTACTACAAACTTAGGCGCTAAAGCGCCTACTACTAACTTAGGCGCTATAGTGATAATAACAGTCTCGCCACTTATCAAAATTACTTGACAAAACAAGGTTTTCTGGTTGAAGTATCCTTGTAGTTCCATTAGGATTTCTTTGGCATTGCGCCAATAATCCGCATCGTCTCAACACTGACGGTACACACTCGTTGCAGTAAGTCAATGACGTGTTCTTTGTAATTGGCAAAGCGATAGGTGTTGAATTGTTCGGCGATGGTTTTATCTTTGGGTTTCTTTTCTTTGTATTGATCGAGTATCCATTCTAACGCGCTGCGGTTGCCCAATTGATAATCCCAGGCCTCAACAGGTACGCGTTGCAACGTGGTGATGGCATCTAACTGAATTTCACCCTTCGCTTTGTCCGCTTTGAGTTTGGGTTTATTAAGCGCGTGAGCGGCTAATGGCTTACCCAGCCGTTTGAGTGGATATTTTTCTACCGTTTCGTAGTTTAAATGTAAATCCATCAATTGCTTGCCCCATGTTGCCCATTGATGAAAGTCGTCATAAAACGGCAGGCGCGGAAATTCGCGCTTTAAGTTCAGCGCGTATTTTTCCCGATAAGCGGGATGATGTAAAACTGCATAAGTATAATGAAAAATATCCGCCTTGGTAATACTTTCATCGAGATAATGGGTGCGGAATTTGTTTAAGCCCCAGTCGGTGAGGTTTTCTATTTTTTCTCCGTTTTCGTAGCGGTAAAAAGGGAGACATTGCGTTTTTTCTAAAAAATCAAGTCCATATAACCTATTTGTTGCTAAAACAGAAAATGGTTTATGAGAACTTGCTCCCGATAAAGTCATCAACAAATTTTGCTCACCACAGAAAATTTTGCCCATTTGATAATGGCTCCAGTTTAAAAACTTACAAAAGTAGAGCTTCTTTCTAACATAGGGCCTATAAATGGAATCACTGATGAGGGTTTCGTTAAATTGTAACTCAATATTTTTTCGTAAATATTTCTTTAAATCTTGTGTCCATTTAATATTATTCGTTAATTCCTCATCTTTAAATTCGTGTCCTTTTAATCGAACTTTTTCCAAATGATACTGTTCTAGCAAGTAATTGACCTTTTTTATGAGCGATAATTTGGAAAAATCATAAACCCAATCGTCTCTATTGGTAACTACGCCAAAAGAAAATAACTCAAAAACGGATTTTTCCGTATCAGTTTTCCCTAATTTTCTTCCTCTACCAGCAACTAATGCTAATAAATCATCAAAATCATTCTCAACGATGTTGAGCCAATGATGATTTTTATCCGGCATAATGCGCTCAAACTCAATTTCCTTAAATGGGGTGCTTCTCAAAAAAGCCAGTTTATCGGTGGCGATTTCCATTTCAGGGCGACGCACATAATAGATTTTGCACGAAGTGGCACCTTGCCGCTTCACCATAAATGAAATCGCTACGCCGGTTTGAATGCCAAACACATTATTTTTAGTACCGGAGAGTTTGGGATTTTTTCTAACATCGCCGCCTAAATCAACCAGATAAATCTCATTAAATTCTTCGGCAACGACTTTTCTAAACCCATCAAAAGTACGCGCATCCAAAAAAGAGGAATTAGTAACAAACGCTAAAATGCCATTTTCCGATAAACGATTACTCGCCCACCGAAAAAACCGCGCATACATATCATAAAGTTTAGTTTTATGCGCGGTGCTATTGGCAATATAAGTGCGCTTAATCGCTTCGTCTATTTCGGGATAGATACGATTTTTATTATTGTCATTCTCATTCTGTTGATTAGCATTGTAGGGCGGATTACCGATAATCACCGAAATCTTGTGCTTATTTTGCGCCCTAATACGCGCCGCGTTTTCTTCTCCCAACCCAAGAGATAAGGTTTTCTGTTGATTTTGATAACTATGCTCAAAACCCAAATTGTCCAACGTATCGACAAAGCAAATATGAGAAAAGGCTTCATATTCACCCATTTTTTGCTGGTAAGTGTACTCAATATTCAGGTTCGCAATATAATACGGCAAAATCGCCACTTCATTGCCATGAATTTCTTTGAGATACTTAGCGTGGAGGCCGTTTTTGGGTAAGTATTCAATCAACTCAGTGATAAATGTACCGGTGCCCGTCGCTGGATCGAGAATTTCCACTTGATCATCGGCTAACAACCGATTAAAGTGTTTGTCTAATAAATAATCTGTACTTTCAATCATAAAGCGGACGATTTCATTCGGTGTATAAACAATGCCAAGTCTATCAGCCGCTTTTGGGTTATAGGTTTTATAGAAATTTTCATAAATCACCTTCAAAAACTTTTGCTTTTCATGATGATTAGAAATATTCGCCGCTTCGCGCCGAATCACGGCATAGTAACTTTCAATGGATTTCAACGTATCGCGGCGGAGTTTGCCGGTAAAAAAAGTATTGACGACGGTTTCTAAATGACGCGCTACCACATTTTCTTGATGAAACTTGGCTTCATTGAAAACCGTTAAAAAGATATCTTCGGTGAGAATATGCTGGATAATCATCTCCCGAATATCAAACGCGTTAATTGTCGGGTTGATTGACTCTTGACACTGCGTCAATAATCCTTTAAAAGTTGCCCTAAACGGTTTATTGGTTTTTGCTTGAGTGGCAAGCGTGTTTCGTAATGTCTCAACTATGGTGGGCAAATCGGCTTTGAAATGCTCAATGGCTTGCCGAAAATCGCGCACTTCAACCCGTTCATAACTGGTAAAATGCGTCAGCAACGCCTCTAACTTATCCGCCTCTCGCATCGACACGCGCTGGATTTCTTGCCCACCTTGAATCAAGATGGCGGTTTGCGAATCTTCAAATAAAATATTGTCGGAAGGATAGCCTTTAGCCAATTTTGCCTGGATTTCTTTATCTAAATCATCCTCAATATCTTTACTTTCCCAATAGCCCCAAGGCAGACGCAACGCATCCTTCACCGTGCCATCAGGATAAACAGTGGTATTATATGGAGTGCGATATTCCAATTCCGGAATTAAAATAAAATGTTGGCTTTCGCAATAACCCTCTAAAAGCTTTTGGAAAGCCACCCGAATGGAGGTTTCTTTACGCGAACCACCGTATTGGATGATTTTTTCTACTTCAGTGTGATAATTTTGGATAAGTAATCGGGACATATTAGTTCATCATAAGTGATAATTTTAAAAAAAGTTGTTTCGGGAAAAAGCGACATTCAGTCGCTCGAAAATAAATTAATATATTTGTGGTAAAATAACCTGTTTGAGGCTAAAGTTTGGACTCCTTTTTTCTGAAATACTATATATCTTTCATCAAACCGCTAAATCAATGATTGGGGGAGCAAAAAGCGACAGTATGTCACCATGTTAGTCAAGTTATTTTTGAGTTTAATGTTCGTAGTAGCCACTTTAGCGGCTCGCTTTTGGTTGCTACGAAAACGATAAGTCGCTAAAGCGATTAATAGTTGTTATCCAGATAAATTTGGTGACTTGAAAAATCCGATTTTTCTAAAAAATAGGATTTTTACTAAAAACTTTTCTGGACAACTATACAAAACAACAACTACAAACAGTCGCTAAAGCGACTACTACAAACGACTACTGCAAACGCTCATTCAAGGCTTGCCCCACAACGCCCGAATAGCGGCCACACCTTGGCCCCCATGTGCCCACGCCTTCGGCACTTCTTCAACATTCATACCGCCCAACGCAAACACTGGACAATTGGCAAGTTCGGTCAACTGACAAAACTCAAACCATCCCAAAGGCGAGGCCTCAGAATGAGAAGGCGTGGCATGCACCGGCCCTAACACAATCAAATCAACGCCAATACGATTAGCGTGTTCAACTTCTTCCAACGAATGACAAGAAGCGGCTACCCATAAGTCATCACGTAACGGCCGCTCAACGGATGCCAACAATCGCTCACTCGTTAAATGGACACCATGCGTTCCCACCGATAAGGCCATTTCGGCCGTGGCATTAATCAATAATTGCGCCGCTTGGCGATCACATAACCTTAAAGCTTTTTCGGCGCAATAACAATAATCGCGCGCCGATAGATTTTTGGCGCGTAACTGTACCAAGGAAATATCCTGTTTATCCAAACACGCTTCTAAGCGATAAAAAAAGGCCTTGTCTTGAAATGAAACCGGCTCAGGAGTAATCAAATACAACGATGGCAATTGTACGGCCGTGATAATGGGATGATTGGCCGCTGGAAATTGCTTATTTTTCAAAGAGTTGGGCCTACACCATTGCACGGTTTGGCCCTCACGCCCATAAGCTTGGCCGCGCCATTGTTCAACATGCCACACATCCAACAGAACTTTTTTATCAGGATAAGCGTGACTAATACGGATAAGAGGCCGCGCTTGTTGCACGACTATACCTAACTCTTCTTCTAATTCTCGCGCCAACGCTTGCTCAACGGCCTCCCCCGTTTGACACTTGCCACCCGGAAACTCCCACAAGCCACCTTGATGAGTATGCACCGGGCGACGAGCCAATAAGATTTCGCCTTGCGAATTATAGACAACGCCAGCGACGACGTGTAACGGTTTGGTTTTATTCATTTTTGCTAGGCCGTTAACGAGGAATACAAGACTTATCTTGTAACGTGAGTTCGACATTAAAATTTAGTACAACTAATTACGCGGATAAACGAATTTAATCGCCGTCGTTATTAACAAAGTACCCTGAACAGGGGAATGCGCCCTAACAGATTGATTTAAAAGTCATTATAAATAACGAGTTGAAATAATTATCAAATAGTTAACTCATTGATATTTCAAGTAGAGCTCACGTTTGTACATTCGTGCAAGATAAATCTTGCACTCCTCGTCTATTCTTCAAGTACGATATTCCGCATTAATACGCACATAATCGTGAGATAAATCACTGGTAAAAACCGTTTCTTGATAGGTGCCACGTTTTTCCAACAGAACACGCACCTTTATTTCAGATTCACGCATCACCCTCTGCCCTTGTTCTTCGGTATAAGTTTCTGCAACGCCGCCGTTTTCCACGATACACACGTTGCCAAGATAAATCTTTACCGCCTTGATATCGAGATTCTCTATGCCAGCACGGCCCACCGCCGCTAAAATACGGCCCCAATTGGCATCGCTGGCAAAAAAGGCCGTTTTGACGAGAGGCGAATGGGCAATGGTATAAGCCACATCAAGACATTCTTTTTGAGAGCGGCCTTGTTCAACATCAATCGTGATAAATTTAGTCGCACCTTCAGCATCGCGCACGATTTTTTTGGCTAATTGTCTACAGACATGGCTTATTGCCTTACACAATGAACTGTAGCCCGAATCGCGTGTACTCTTGATAGGTGGCAAACTATTCTGAGCGGTAGCGATTAGTACACAAGCATCATTAGTCGAAGTATCACCGTCAACCGTAATACGATGAAAACTTTCGTCCATGGCGCGCGCCAAACAGGTTTGCAACACCGAGGCTTCCACCGCAACGTCTGTAGCAATAAACGCCAACATAGTTGCCATGTCAGGCTTAATCATCCCCGCTCCTTTAACAATGCCTGTCACTGTCACCGTATAATCGTCGATATAAGCTTGGATAGACTCACCTTTAGGCGCAGTATCGGTCGTCATAATGGCGTGGGCCGCCTTTTCCCAGCCTTGAGCATCAAGGGCCATCAAAGCGGCCGGCATAACAGCACCGATTTGTTCTACCGGTAAAGGCTCACCAATCACGCCAGTAGAAAAAGGCAAAACTTCATTGACGGCACAACCGGCTAATTCTGCCACCGCTTCGCAACAATAAAGGGCATCATTTAAGCCACGCTCTCCCATTCCTGCGTTAGCATTGCCCGAATTAATTAACAAATATCGGGGAGTCGTAGCGGCAAAATGTTGACGCGCCACAATAACCGGAGCCGCACAAAACGCATTGCGAGTAAATACAACAGCACAAGTACTTTTGGGCGACAATTCAAACAACGCCAAATCATCACGCTCAGTTTGTTTAATTTGAGCGCAAGCGGTGCCAACTTTAATGCCGGCAATGGGATAAAGAGGGAGTAAATCAGGTAAATTAACGGCCATTTTTTTTATGAGTAATTGATTTGTCAATTGGAATCCAAAGCTTTAGCTTTGGCAATGGAGTCCAAAGCTTCAGCTTTGGCAAGTCCAAACCTAAAGGTTTGAACTCCATTATACATCTACATACTATTTTGTGTGACACAAGAACAAACATTGCCCACCCAGTTGCAAAAACCATTTGAACACTTATAAGCCAAGTTTCTATTAAATGTTCCTTATGACTCCAAGATTTATCGATGACTAGGCCAACAGACAAATGGGTATCAATCCAGAATTGGTATTGGTTAGTTTAACCTTTAAATAATAAGTGCGGTTATTTTGGACTATCTTGTTTGGGGGCCATAAAGTATTTTGAATGTTTTCAAATTGAAGTCTGGCCCTAGATTTTGGTCGGGCAAAAAGTTGACACTAGCGTGGTTATTTTGGACGGTCTTGTTTGGGGGCCATAAAGTCATTTGAAGGTTTTCAAAATGAAGTCTGGCCCTCTATTTTTGTCGCGCCAAAAAGACACTTTTTGTATGCCATTAAAAGCACTCGACTCACAGTGAATTCAACAGATACTATCCCTTCAAGGAACAGTAGAAGTTCAAGCACCAATCTATTTAAAATTAGTGTGGTTATTTTGGACAGTCTGGTTTGGGGGCCATAAAGTCATTTGAAGGTTTTCAAATTGAAGTCTGGCCCTCTATTTTTGTCGCGCCAAAAAGACACTTTTATCGGACTTTAATGAATGGTACCAAATTATATCTTGCTAGAAATGTCTGGAAAGAGGATAATATCGCGCACTTGAAGAGTTAGTGAAGTGGACAAACTTGAACAAACTACCAGCGAGATAAAGGGAGACTTCGATCTAATCCCTTATTATATAGAATCCTTGTAGTTGATGAATGGTACCAAATTCTATCTTGCTAGAAATGTCTGGAAAGAGGATAATACCGCGCACTTGAAGCTTTGTTCGCTTTTTGATAGGAGGATTATCATTCGGTGGATTTTAATTCGTTTAGGAGCAATATAGGCGTTCCAGAACGACGTTTGGCGTTCCAGAACGACGTTTCGTTGTACTTAATTCGTTTATCCGCGTAATTCGTTGTACTTAATTTTTTTGAAGTCTGGCCCTCTATTTTTGTCGCGCCAAAAAGACACTTTTTCTATGCCATTAAAGGCACTCGACTCACAGTGAATTCAACAGATACTATCCCTTCAAGGAACAGTAGAAGTTCAAGCACCAATCTATTTGAAATTAAAATTGACAACTGAAAATTGATTTTCAGTGGAGCCTCTTGCTTTCATTATCGAACACAGAAGAATAAATGACACGGCTTGTGCTGTTGGCTATTTCTACCTAGTACTCTGTCGATGTTCTATTGACGGGTAAGAGGAGTCGGCCAATTTTAAGTTGGCACGGCCATTAATTCTCTGGCATTGCCTTCTGGACTCTTGCCTTCCTGATTTAAGGGCGTTGCCAAACTAAAAAGTTTGGACGACTGCCAAACTTGAATGATACAAAATTGTATCTTGCTTCTTATGTATGGAAGGAAGATAATACCGCGCACTTGAAGAGTTAGTGAAGTGGACAAACTTGAACAAACTGCCAGCGAGATAAAGAAAGACTTCGATCCAATCCATTATTATATACAATCCTTGTAGTTGATGAATGGTACCAAATTAGTTCTTGCTAGAAATGTCTGGAAAGAAGATAATACCGCGCACTTGAAGCTTTGTTCGCTTTTTGATAGGAGGATGGATTTTAATTCGTTTAGGAGCAATATAGGCGTTCCAGAACGACGTTTGGCGTTCCAGAACGACGTTTCGTTGTACTTAATTCGTTTATCCGCGTAATTCGTTGTACTTAATTTTTTTGAAGTCTGGCCCTCTATTTTTGTCGCGCCAAAAAGACACTTTTTGTATGCCATTAAAGGCACTCGACTCACAGTGAATTCAACGGATACTATCCCTTCAAGGAACAGTAGAAGTTCAAGCACCAATCTATTTGAAATTAAAATTGACAACTGAAAATTGATTTTCAGTGGAGCCTCTTGCTTTCATTATCGAACACCGAAGAATAAATGATCTCGCACAGCGAATTACTACGTTTCTGATGCATCCATAGATATTCAGATAATTATTTCTACTTAGCACCGTTACAATTTGAGCTTTGAACTCGCGTAGCGAAGAACGAAACGACGTTCCGAGCGAAGCGAGATCAGTTTGACACACTCCCCTACCACTGACGTAAGGGGAGTTAAGTTCCCTTATGTCAGGGGAAGCATGGGACGTGTGACGGTACTCAAACTTCGTGAGCGAGCTTCGCTACGATAAAAAAGCGCAACTTTTGTAAAGGCAAAAGTTTTTGCATCGCTCCAACTTTTGCCTGGCTCGGTGTGCAGTATAGTCCCCTTTAGGGGACTTGAGCTTTTAGACTGTTGGCTATTTGTCCCTAGCATTTTCTAGGGCCACTTATACGTCCAAAATCAACTCGTGACGGTGGTGCGTTTTCATTTATTCACAGCGAACCTTTGGCGCGTAGGAAAAAATTTGTCATATCGGACTTTAATGAATGGTACCAAATTCTATCTTGCTAGAAATGTCTGGAAAGAGGATAATGTCGCGCACTTGAAGAGTTAGTGAAGTGGACAAACTTGAACAAACTACCAGCGAGATAAAGGGAGACTTCGATCTAATCCCTTATTATATACAATCCTTGTAGTTGATGAATGGTACCAAATTCTATCTTGCTAGAAATGTCTGGAAAGAGGATAATACCGCGCACTTGAAGCTTTGTTCGCTTTTTGATAGGAGGATGGATTTTAATTCGTTTAGGAGCAATATAGGCGTTCCAGAACGAAGTTTGGCGTTCCAGAACGACGTTTCGTTGTACTTAATTCGTTTATCCGCGTAATTCGTTGTACTTAATTTTTTTGAAGTCTGGCCCTCTATTTTTGTCGCGCCAAAAAGACACTTTTTGTATGCCATTAAAGGCACTCGACTCACAGTGAATTCAACGGATACTATCCCTTCAAGGAACAGTTCAAGCACCAATCTCTTTTAAATTAGTGTGGTTATTTTGGACAGTCTGGTTTGGGGGCCATAAAGTCATTTGAAGGTTTTCAAATCGAAGTCTGGCCCTCTATTTTTGTCGCGCCAAAAAGACACTTTTTGTATGCCATTAAAGGCACTCGACTCACAATGGATTCAACAGATACTATCCCTTCAAGGAACAGTAGAAGTTCAAGCACCAATCTCTTTTAAATTAGTGTGGTTATTTTGGACAGTCTGTTTTGGGGGCCATAAAGTCATTTGAAGGTTTTCAAATTGAAGTCTGGCCCTCTATTTTTGTCGCGCCAAAAAGACACTTTTTGTGTGCCATTAAAGGCACTCGACTCGACAACTGAAAATTTCCAATAGGCATTTTTCAAGTGGCTCTAGCATTTTCTAAGGCCACTTAAGCGTCCAAAATCAACTCGTGACGGTGATGCGTTTTCATTTATTCACAGCGAACCTTTGGCGCGTCGGAAAAAAAAATCATATCGGACTTTAATGAATGGTACCAAATTATATCTTGCTAGAAATGTCTGGAAAGAGGATAATCCCGCGCACTTGAAGAGTTAGTGAAGTGGACAAACTTGAACAAACTGCCAACGAGATAAAGAAAGACTTCGATCCAATCCCTTATTATATACAATCCTTGTAGTTGATGAATGGTACCAAATTCTATCTTGCTAGAAATGTCTGGAAAGAAGATAATACCGCGCACTTGAAGCTTTGTTCGCTTTTTGATAGGAGGATTATCATTCGGTGGATTTTAATTCGTTTAGGAGCAATATAGGCGTTCCAGAACGACGTTTGGCGTTCCAGAACGACGTTTCGTTGTACTTAATTCGTTTATCCGCGTAATTCGTTGTACTTAATTTGTTTATCAAAAATATTTGAAGCCTATTGAAAACAGAAGTGACACTTATGGAAAACTCTTGAGGTGACAGCATGAAAAAACAGGGTATTCACTATTTGAAAATCTCCAATTTCAAAAGTATTGATTCCTTAGAATTAAAAAATCTGAAATATTTTTCCGTGTTTGCCGGCGCTAATGGTAGCGGTAAAAGCAATTTTTTTGACGCGCTTGATTTCGTCAGTCGTTTTATTCGCAATGGGATAACAGATGCCCTTCGATGGCATGGCGGATTTGATAATATTCATTCGGTTAAACGACACCCAAATGAGGCGCAGCGATTTGAGTTTGAGATTAAATACACTTTGCCGAGCGAAACGACAGACAAAAATGAGTGGTATCGTTTAGGACTACATAATCTTTCTGACAAACCAGAGATTGAGGAAAGCATATCACAGGATGATAACTTATTGCTTGAACGACAAAAAGGCAAAATACCTTGCCTAACAAAAGGCGAAACTAGGACACCCATAGAAGGATTTTCGACCAATTATTCAGGTTTTCATTTATTCTCAAATCTGTTTTTGTACCAATGGTTAAGCAATCTCCACCTCTATCGCATTGAACCAAAAGGCGCATCGGCCCCGGCTCAATCCGATCAAGACTCTTCGCTATTAAAATCTACTGGTCACAATCTGCCTCATGTACTTAGGCGTTTGGAACAGAATAAGCATTTGCGGGAAACCATATTAGAATGGATGGAAACAATGGTTCCGGGTATTGAGCAAATCAAAACGTCGCTTCAACTGGGAGGCACCGCCATTTTATTCAAAGAGCATGGTACAGATAAACAATTTCCAGCACAGATGATGTCTGATGGAACAATTTACGCACTCAGCCTATTGGTAGCAGTCTTAGATATGCCCAGTGACTCTGGCTTGACTTTGATTGAAGAACCAGAACGAGGTTTGCACCCCCAAGTCATTTTTGAATTTATCGACTTGATGCGAACACAAGCCTCTAATGCTAATCCCTTATGGATGACTACCCACAGTGAATCGGTTGTGCGCCGATTACAACTTGATGAACTGTGGCTAGTCGATAAAAAAGAAGGCCGAACCCAAATGAAAGCCGCAGCCAGTGGTCACTTACAACAACAAGACTTGGCCCCTTTGGGTGTAGATGAAGCTTGGCTGTCTGATTTGCTTGGAGGAGGCTTACCGTGGTAAGGATTGGCTTTGTCGTAGAAGGTGTTTAAGATAAAAAACTAATCGAAAGTACCACTTTTAAAGATTGGGCAAACCAAGAATGTGGTTTACAAATTTGTGATTATGTAGCGAATGCCGGTGGCAATGGGAATATGTGTACCCAAAAAATCGGCATATACATACAAAAGCTGATTATACAAGCACAGCCAGATAAAGTTGTTGTGTTGGCTGATCTTGATCCTGAACGTTGTGCCCCTTGTATTACCGAGCGCAAGAAAATTATTGGCGAACAAAATATTGATTTGGTGATAATTGCCCGTAAAGCAATAGAATCATGGTTTTTAGCTGATACACAGGCCATGATAAAATGGCTGGACAAAGCCGATTTTTATGAAGATAAACCTGAAGAAACATCGAGCATGCCTTGGGACTATCTCAAGGAATTAGGCATTAAATACAAAGGTCGTGGTACCGGTAATAAAGTTCAATGTGCCCGCATGTTTATCAATCAACATGGTTTTGATGTGAAACGGGCCGCTAAACATCCGGCTTGTCCCAGTGCCCGTTATTTTGTGGCTAAAATGTGTGCATTGGGGCAGACGTGATTTTTAAATGGGATATTGACAAGAATAAAAATGAGTTTAATCTTAGCAAAATGTTCAGGTAATATTATAAGTAGCCATCACTTGGTTGGGCAATCGTTCCGCCACTTCGATGAATTATTTACAAACCCTCAGTGATAAAAATGAAAACACCCGCCTTAAAAAAATTGCAACAAATCATTGCACATTGTATTGCTTATGGTGCTATGAAGGATGGAAAGATCACTAAAACTAAACTGGCTAAGCTGGTTTATCTAATCGATTTTGCCAAGTTTTATAAATTTCTAGTGCATAAGACTGGATTTGAATATAAAAAATTGCCGTATGGGCCTGTCACGGTCGAATTTTTTTCAGTATTGGAATACATGGTTGCTCATGGACTTATTTTAGAAGAACAAAAGGGAATTGCTAGACTTTTTTCGTTAATAGAAGAACCTGAAGGTACGCTGCTGAGTACACAAGAAATAGAATTAATCAGGGAAGTTGCTCAGAAATGGTGTCAGCACAATACAGAAAGTATAGTTGATTTCACGCATGAACAATTACCATGGCGGATTTCACGAGATAATGAAGTGATTCCTTACGAACTGATTACCCAAGAAGAGCCTGAGCAGGTTTATTAAGGACATTGATTTTCAACTGAAATTTTCATACTTTTATGAAAAAAAATTAAAACGGAGGAAAAAGTGTTGAAAATAACAGAAACCGCCATTATCGAATCTCTTAAGCGAATTTATAGGTTAAAAGATACGGATCAGGAGTCCAAACGTTAGTTTGGCAAGACTCCAAACTTTAGGGCAGGAGTCCAAACTTTAGTTTGGCAGTGCCAGAGAGTGTTCGAGTACCAATTTAAACCCTAGTGATGTATGTCATAACGAGCGGCTTGTGAGTAGCTTTTGCGACTACTACAAACCTAGTACAGGAAAGCGGAAATCAATTCCCGTACCACCACCAGCCAACAGCTAAAGCAGTTATCTCGCGTAGCGAATTACTGCGTTTGTTTGAAAGCTAAAGTACGTATCAGGGCACTGCCAGAGGCTCAGTAGGCTTTAGCCTACTTTTGCTTTTAGACAACGGCTTTAGCCGTTGGCGTTGGGGTGGTATGGAAACTTCCGCCTTAGTGTACTAGGCAACATTGTTGCCCACCCTACCGACTCAATTTAAAAATCTGAACAAACACAAAGTAATGACCAATGATAGGTACTATACGTTATCTTAAAATCGCTAATTATCGCAGTATTGACGTGCTAGAACTGCGTGATATTAAACCGTTTTCTGTCTTTGCCGGGCCAAATGGTGCCGGAAAGACTAATTTTTTTAATGCCTTGGATTTTGTTAATTTGGTTATTCGATATGGAGCAAACGAAGCGATAAAAAAACAGGGTGGCTTTAACAATATTCATTGTTTGAGACGGAATTCTGAAGCAGCGCGTGTTTTTGAATTTAAATCTCTCTTTGAATTTGAAACCGAAACGCTCACCTACCACTTTAAAATTTGCCAGTTAGATACTTCTCCCACCTTGGAAGAATACCTTCTTGAAGGTAGCAGTGGAAAAAAATGGACGGTGAATGATTTTTTTAAAGATAACGAAGAAGGTAATCAAGCTAAAGAAGAGTTTATTCGTCGTGGACAATCATTTTTACCCATTTTTCCCGTTGGCTTTTCAAGGATTCCATTTTTCAACCATTTTCGGTTATATAAGATTGATCCGAACGAAGCAAAATCGCCGGTTAAAAACTATGAAGACTCTGAATTGAGTTACAATGGGCGCAATTTAGCGGCCGTGCTAACTCGTTTAGAAAAAGACGAATCAATACGTGAAACCATCTTAGAATGGATGGAATTAATTGTCCCCGGTTTAGAAAAGGTACAGACCCAAAGTGAAAGATTAACTGGCAGCACTGTATTAGCTTTCCAAGAAGAAGGCCTAAAAGAAGCTTTCCCAGCGCATTTAATTTCTGATGGCACAATTTATCTATTAAGTGTATTGGTTGCCATACTTGATCGCCCTTCCGTTGGAATAACCCTAATTGAAGAACCAGAACGTGGCTTACATCCCCAAGCGATTATGGAGTTAGTTGACGGTTTTCGTGAACAAGCCACTTATGAACGTCCGATTTGGGTGACAACTCATAATGAGGCTTTAGTAAGATGTTTAAAAAATTATGAGCTATGGTTAGTTGACAAAAAACAAGGCCAGACGAAAATGAAACAGGTACAAATAGCTGATAAGTTAGTATCTACTTTAGATCAGGCTTGGTTAACTAATGCTTTGGGTGGGGGATTGCCATGGTAAGAATTGGATTTGTGGTTGAAGGTTATTGTGAAAAACTCTTATTAGAATCCAGAAACTTTCGTAACTGGGCAATACAACATAACATTCAAATTTGTGATCCAATAATTAATGCTCGTGGTGGTGGCAATTTATGCCCCAAAAAGATTGATGCTTCTATTACAGAGTGTCGCATTCTAGCCAGCCCCGAAAAAATTATGGTACTCACCGATTTGGAATGCGATCCTTGCGTTACCATAACTAAAGCTCGTATAGGTAATGGAGATATTGACCAGATTAGAGTTGCAAAAAAAGCGTTAGAAGCATGGTTTATGGCTGACACGGAAGCTATGCGTCGTTGGCTCAAAAATGATGATTTTCAAGGAGAACATAATCCCGAAAAAACACCCGATATGCCTTGGTACCATCTAAAATAAATTGCCAAGAATCATCAGAAAGAAGGACGTGGTCCAGGAACAAGAAAAACACGCTTTGCCAAAACAATGATAAATCAATTTAGTTTTTCAATAGAACGCGCTGCTAATCACCCCAATTGCCCCAGCGCAAAATACTTTTTATAAAAATTACAGAAACTTACAGAAACTTTCGTTCAAATGAAAGCGGCAGCCAGTGGTCGTTTACAACAATGATGCCTTTGTTATCGTTCCAACGCTCCCGCGTTGGAACGGCGCCGGACGGCGTTTGCTACACCGTCCAAAACGTTTTTTTAAGCGAGTATCGGAGGTTAATGCATAGTACCCAAAAAATTAACAAAACTTAACAAAAATTCACAAATCAAGCTTGATCTTTTTGGTTTAAACCTTATAACGATGCTTGTTTAATTGAATATTTTTTGTTCTGGAATTATGTTACCAGCAGATTCGCCAAGCAAAATTTTTGGTTTGCACCCAAATACTTTAAGGTACTATGCAGACAATGGAACAGTGCGACAAGTTGCTAACCAACTGGTTTAATAAAGGAAAGTTAGCGTACCCCAAAAAGGAAATGGGGTATAACTGTTTTGAGTGGTAAGGTTGAAACCCTACGGCATTG